>ERZ794949.7-NODE-7-length-77552-cov-145.911584_pt1 | contig 77552 bp, 45 predicted proteins | sample MGYA00511363_ERZ794949 | MGnify/ENA primary metagenome ERZ794949 (study PRJEB30137, sample SAMN04331402) | food metagenome | isolation source: T1 must sample point D1 replicate B | place: Australia: South Australia ...
CACAGCATAACATGTCTTTCCAAGTCAAGTTTTATGTCAAATACCTTCATCAAGTCTAACTTAAACGCTAAACAAGAATGACTAACGCTACAGGAGGATACTAAACAAAAATGTAGCAGAGATTACTTATTGAGGGAATTTTAATAGGTATAAATTCCTATCGTTATATTCTGCTATTAATAAATTCCTCAAAGCAAAAAAACATATTTAACTCAGGATTTTTTTTTTAAAGGTCTTTTTCTTGTCCACATGTTTTTTCTTAGAATATACCGTACAACACTTTCCACTGGGTATATAAATATTTATGCGCCAAATCTCCAAAAAAAAACCCTCTATTTAAATTTTGGCAGCTTAACCCCTTCACCTAGTAACCATTTTTTCAATTTTTTTTTAGCTCCAATGGAATTATCTTTGTTGTATTTCCAGATCTAATACAGCATAGATGATAATGTAACTATGTTATAGCCATATAGAAGTGAAAGAGTAGTTGATTTTTGCTAAGAAGGTGTAATACATACGAATCGTACACTTGAATGTCTTTGAAACGTACAAATGATATACTTGAACTCACATTTTGATCTTCAACTAACTAAAACAAAACAAAAAAAATACACACCCACCCCAGGAAATAAAAACTTGAGTAAACAAAATTTTGATGAAAAAAAAAAAAATTGAACATAATAACTTACTGATATCTTTGCTTAATCGTAACTTTATCGGCTACTCTCATAAGTATGCTATTAATAAGTTTGATTTCTACACTTTGTACATTGTTTGTTTATTACTCTCAAGATAACAGCTAATTTTAGCCACATTTTTTTTTTTTTTCAAATAAAGGTGTAATAACTTATTGTATCCTTATCTTTAGCAGTCAAAATAACCCATAGCTTATCATTGATTAATGAAATATATTATGAAATCAAAGTAGTCCTATCTTCTTACCTTAATCAACATTCAATTAGATCAAAATCCACAGTTTAAAGTTCAAAAAGAAGTTGATAGGAGCAAGATCAATTTTTTTTTGTTCACTTCGTTATTCGTCCAAATATTATAATTACGATATCGCTGTACCTGGAACTTTTTCATTTCGTAATCATTCAGCTTCCCAAATAATTATGATTTGTATTTTTCTCTTTATCTCCCTACTCTGTGGTTTAATTCCTTGTTTTTTTTTTTTTTTTACACCCACTAAAATATTGCTACACAAGTATTCTGGTTATAGGAAATAACGGTGTAATTGTGATTAAGAAACCGGACTTATCTGCATTTTTTGCCCTCTTAGATTTTTTTTTCTTTAGGGTATTATTTTTTTAAACCGAATGATTTTTTTTTTAAATCCCTATTGAAAAGTTCTTTTATCGAATGATTTGCTTTTTAAGTATGTATAAGTCTAGATTATTTTGAATAATCTTTATTTTTTTTATTAATTGAATGTAGCTTATTATTATTTATAGTACTACAAAGCTAGTGTCTCAACCATTATTATGGCGTGACCAACTACAGAGTACTGTTTTATAGCAGCAATTTTATTTGTGGGGGTGTTTTCCCCTTTGCATAAATATGGGAATTAAGGTTTTAAGTTTTTTTTTTTTTTCATTTTGCACAATGAAGAAAAAAAAGTTTAACCCAAAATATCAAAATAAAAAATCACGTGTTTTTTCCGTGTAAAAATTGCTGGGTTTTTGCAGCATGCAATGCAGTGAAACCAATCGCACACCAATTCAGTTACAAAAGAAGATTACTAGAATTATCTGCACCAGTGTATACTTATTTTATTTTTTGTTTAATTAGAATTAACTAATATATGCTATTTTTGTCGATTGTTATCATTTGATTCTTTTATATTTTCTAGATCCTCAAGACAGTAACGTTTTTTTTCAATAGCAATAGATAGAGTGAATATTTGATTGAATTATTGACTTAAAAAAGGAAAACCTAATTTTTTTATTTTTATTTATTTTTTAATTGAAGTAGAATCAACACTGTCTCTCTTTAGCAATTATACTAATGCATCCAAACGAACCTTTTATATGTATTGAATTCATCTTAAATCGGCAATGAAAGAAAATTGTGGATTGATCACGTGCTGTATATTAAATTGGTAGCGTTTAAAATTCTAAAAAAAAAAATTTTTTTTTTGGGAAACTCACCCCGACATTTCTTTTCAGCTAATTTGTTCCTTAATAATTTCGCATTTTTGTTCAGAAAGCAATTGTTGTAACAATCATTTAATAGCATATCTTTGATGGAAACAACCAAAGATAATATCAAAGTGAAAAATTGAACATTTTTTTTATTATATTAAGTACCTTTTTTTTTCTTTTACTTTTATAAACCCATTGGAATACATACTTTATTCTTTGTTTATGAAATAAAAACTATCATCGAAAAAAAAAAAAAAAAAATCAAAACAACTTTATTAAGTTTAAACTTTGAATTTTTCACTTGATATAATTGCATATAAAAAAAAAATGATTGATCATGTTAATTTGATTTTTCAATTACAAGCTCTGCTGGGTAGAGAAAGGTGGATTAAATATGCTTCTGTACTCTCACAGTTTATAGTAGGTAAAATATCTCTAAATGAAATGCATGAAGAATTGACAGAAAATGTTCTATGGAAAACAGATATATTAAAAATAAACGACGTGTTGTTCAAAGACATGAAAAAGTTTACAGACTCAAACAAAAAGAAAAACATGAAGGCAAAAAAATCATACATTAATAAGAAGCTGAAACTATTGGAACAAGTCAAATCCTTAAAGGAAAAGAAATTGTATATTAATAAAAAAATCATTCTTATACATAATAGATTGATTATAGCCATGTTGGGAAACATAGCTGAGGAAATATTGGTTCAAGGAAAACCAGTTATACCTGAATCAACTTTAGATAATAAATCGTCAACAGTTCAATCATCTTTGGATGTAACAAAGCTTGAAACAAACGATGAGTCTTTGGACAGTAGTATAAAGGCTTCGGTAGAAACAACAGAGGAAAAAGATATGGAAGAAAACACATTAAAAGGGATTTTCACAATAGACAATGACGCTTTAGATGAGCTAGAGCAACAACAAAAAATTATGAGAGCAAACAAAAGCAAGAGCTCTGGATTTGATGGTTTGAGTGCAGAAGAGCAAAAGAATTTAATGAATCATAAAAATTCAAATTTGATCTTTTTGAATAAAATCTTGAATACTTTTCCACCTGAAGATAAACTAAGGTTTTCTAGAATTCAAAAGGAAAGTGGTAAAAGGGGTTTTATCAATTCAACTGTCTTGAAAGACAAACTAAACTCTTTGTTAAAAGTTCCTACTGGTAAAGAATTCATAGCTGTCAACATAAATGGTCATATTCCTGGAAGGTATTTGACGGATCCTCAACTTGCCAGAAACAACAGTATTCAGGCATTGTATAACATCACCAAACAGCAACAATATGAAAACTACATAAGAATGATGAATCCATCATTATCCATAAACAAGTTATTTGATAATAAATACATGAATTCATATTTAGAAGAAAACGGACTTTTAGAATATAATCAAAAATTTAAAAACAATAACAATTCACACTTGAAGTTAACGGATGTGCACTTTCCACTGGATGGGTTTTTAGGTACAAATCAATTCTCAAGGGATATCACCAAAGGTTACGAACAACCTCTTTGTAAAGAATTGAATGATCTGCCTGATATAGACAACTTGAATCATAGACTGGTGGGTGAAATTAGACAGCTCGGAATGATTGGTAATGTTGCACCAGGGTGCTCCGAAATGTTGCTACTAGGGCTCCAGCAGTATTTGTGCGATATAGTTGAAGAAGTTCATGATGTTATCAAATACAAAAAAAAAAAGTTTTCAGAGCTGTACGAATTGAATGAAAAGGGTGAATATGAAAAAGTTGATATCTTCAACACTAAAGAAAACTTTCAAATTGAAACAATCTCACAAGATCAAGAGCAAGAGTTTTACAGTATTACTTGTGAAGATGTCATGGATGCTTTAAATGTCAATCCTTCTTTGATACATCAATCAGTTATGCCGAAAGATTTTATTATGAGAGAATTCATATTCAATGATGATGAGTTAATTAAACCAAAGTCTGCAATAGATGATCTTCATATTTTTGAATCAGAAGAAAATAGACCTGTCATGGGTACCTTGGCTGCGAACCAGCAAGGAACTCAAGAAGAACTGATGTGGATTCTTAGAGATACTCTGATGGATTAAATGTCCTTATATATATAATTACTTCTTCATTGTTTTAATTTTGGCTTCGATGGTACTTATAAACTTTGTCGTTTGTGAGTGTTTTTTACTTATTTTTTGCTCTTCAAGCTCATACAACTTGTATTCTTCTTTCAATTGTTCCAAACGTTCATTCAATGGCTCCATCTTTTCCATCCCATACTTCATAAGTTCAGACGATTTCATTTGTGCATCATCCATTAATGTAGATAACAAAAACTGCTCATCAACTATTTTTTGTTTGATGCTCTGTAACTCATTATCTAGCTCTATATTTTCCTTTTGAAATCTCTCGGAATCATTCAACTTTTCTGTTCGTTTAGCTTCTAGATATTTGTTCTCTACAAAATGAGGGTTACTTTCCATGTATTGAAGTTTTTCTACTTCAATTTGTTGTAGTCTATCGTGCCTTAGTTTATTCATTTGTAAATCTTCATCTGCCTTCTTTTCTTTGATATCCAATTCCAAGGCTTCTAGCTCCTTTTCCGTTTCTTTTTTTATTCTAACCAGTTCTTCTAATTCCTTGTTGGCCAAATTCATCTTCAGTTTCCAATCATCATATTCTGATTCCAATTCCTTTATTTTGCTTTTCAGCTCTTCTTTTTGGTTTTCTTCATATTTCTTTAATTCCGCTTTCAAATCATCTTCAATGTTTTGAAGTTTTTCATCTATCTGCTTTTCTGTAAACATCCTCATTCCGTTTAATCTTTCTATTTCACCTGAGTGAAAAATATTATCGTCATTCAACCTCGATATTTTAATTTCTGCTCTTTTAATCTCATGCTTTAGCATGGTTATTTCGGATGAGTAGTTCTCCATCTGTTGGGTTTTCTTAGATATCTCCTTTCTCAATTCATTAATTTTGTAGTACAACTTCTTATTTTTTTCTGTGGTTTTGTAGAGTGTATTTGGATCGTTATATGTATTTCCAATAAATACTTCTGATTTCTCCAGATTTAGTGACTTCAAAGGTTGCTCCTCATTGGATTTAGTCCTTAAAAGACTCTTTTTCATGTTTATCAGTGGTCTGTATTCATTATTTGGCTTGTTGTAATCATTTACAGTGAACAAATTTTTTAAATCATTCTTGTTTACAATATCATTATGGCTTCTCAATTTTGTCTCTATCAATTGTTTGTTGAATAATTTACTATTGGTTCTTAAAGGTGCACTACTTGATTTTTCAGCGTTAAAATTCGTTAGTAGAGAGTCAGCCTTTTCTATATTCATTGGTGTTTTTCCAAAACTTTCAAATACGTCTGCATTTTCCTTTAATTTATTATTCATATCGTAACTTTTGATAGATGTTTTTTTGGAGTTTGCAAATTGCTGTTGATGTGCACTCGGAGATCTTGATTTTTGCTTATACGACAAAGGCATGCTAGACTCAGAAATCATATTATCATTTGATTTATTTATAGTCTGCTTCTTAATAGGTTTCGTAAAGTTGTTGTCGAGTTTGGGAAATGCTAGCTTCCTTTTATTGCCTGTTTCTGGTTTTGATAGAGTTGTCAAAAACTTTTTATCTTTCTCCATGATTTCAAATATGTCTATATTAAACGCAAAGTTTATATTAAAAGAGAAATAAAATTTGTTTATTAGTTCAAAGCTTGAGTAACTATATGTGTTGGTCTAGGCAATATTTCATAATAATAACATTACTCCGATGAACCGTTTTGTTTTGAAATCGCCAAAAAAATGTTTCACCAGCGTATCACACAAAAAAACCCAAAAAATTGAAAATTAGAGCTAATTATAAGAAAAAGTTACCAATATGAAGGGCTGTTTAACTCTATGAGCAGTTCCCTTTTGGCGTAAAAATTAAATCAGGCATAATGCGTTTATTGAGGCTTTTATAATTTATTTGAGCTCAATGCTGGACGAGAAGAATGGCGTTTATATGCCCATTTCTCACTATGTAAAGTATCATCGATATGGACGCTTATATCCGATGATTTCAAGGACTTAATCAAATCAGTATTAAACTATCAAATAATGGTTTTAACCAATTTTTTAAAGAGCATGCGGTATTTGCTTGCATCATATAGCATCAATACATAAAACTATGACTTTTCGTGAATGTTGTGCTTATTTTTTTCTCTATGTGTTCTTTTTTTTTTTTGGCTGATTCACGAATTTAAAAGAGTGGTATACACTGTTATGATTGTAACACTTTTTGCCAAAACATGGAAATTTCAATTCAAGAAATTTGCTAAACCAAAGATGTATGATTAAATGTAAGTTTTTGCAATTAACAATCTAACAATTTTTATGCATAACATTATTTATCAAGTTTGAAAAAAACAGATTGAAACGCAAATATGTTAATATTTGCGTTACACATCAACTCTATTTGAAAGACAAAATTCTGAATACATCAATAAATAATTACAAAGCTCGTATGGCGCAGTGGTAGCGCAGTAGATTGCAAATCTATTGGTCCTTAGTTCGAATCTGAGTGCGAGCTTGTAAATATTTATTTTTTTTTTTTAATTTTTTTGGATAGTCCGCTACACATTAATTTTGTTTCTGTTTCTTCAATTTTAATTACCTTATTTTTTTTTTTTTCGTTAGCATACACCGTACTTTTAAAGCTTATCTAAGAATATTAAAATAACATAAAAAGCAACCAAATAACTAACATCAAAATAAACAATATATAATGAAATTCATTTTATTTGAAACATACTTGGATACAATTGCAGGCGATAATACTTCTTCGGAGGTGGATTTAGTCAAGGCTTTAGAAATGTCAGATGGATTAAGATCAAATTCTGTACAAGACTTTCAAGCCAGAGCACTGCTGATTAAAAAACTAAAAGAGTTTACGGCATTGAACTCAAACAATAAAAATAAAGTCTACAAACTATGGCAGACTATTAAGATAATTATGTTGAACTCGGGTATTTCATTTGTTAAAAACTTTTTTTACAACATAGAATTTTTAAGAGTTTTACAAAACCATATAATTATAGTGGAAGAAAAAAGATTAACAGGACAATTAAACGATTATAAAGATTTGAGAGATTGCCTTTGGTCGATATACTTAGATTTAAAGGTTTATTCTCAAGGCATGCATATACCGCCATTTACCAATATCAACAGAGTTTTAGAACCCTTGGAAGATAGAAATTTCTATCCACCTCAAGAGCTAGTGGACAATCAAGAGCCATTTGAAAGTTTAAAGAATAAATTTGAGGCCAAGACCCCAGTTGAATGGATAGAATCAGAGCATTGTTTAATTTGCGATACTCAATTTGGAATATTCAATAGAAAACATCATTGTAGAAACTGTGGTGGGGTATTTTGTAATGATCATTCGTCTCACTTCATTCAATTATTGGATCTAGGTATAACCGAAAAGGTTAGAGTTTGTGATGATTGTTATAAACTGATTGATAAGAAAACATCAGGAGGTAGCAAAAAAACTAAGAAAAATAGAGACAAAAGAAAATCTTTAGAAGATAGCTTTGAGGATGATTTAAAAAAAGCAATAGAGTTGTCATTGAAAGAATCTGAGAATGCAAACATATCTGAATCAAATCATGCGGAGTTCAATACAGACGATGAGGTTGAATTGCCAAATGAGTACATGAACGAAGATCAAGCATTTAAAGAAGCCATAATTATGTCCATAAAGGACGATAAAAGAAGGGAAAGGGACGCAAGATTGGCATTAGATAAACCACATGAATATATTGTATCTAAGGAGCCTACACCTGAACCAACACCACAAGAAGCTACAAAGGAAAAACTTTCAAATAAGCAACTCAATCAAAGCATAGCTGATTTGGTATACAAGATGCAAGAAAAAGAACAATCACAAGAAAAATCTTTAGATGAATCTATTTCAAAAGCACAAAAATTGAAAGAATTAATTGATAAAGAAACAAATGAACTTGAAAGAAAATACCAAATGCTGAAGAACTTGAATAAGCAGGTTGACAGCAAAAACATGGACTTTGATACCAACTTGGAAAATAAGTTCACAGAAATAAGAACAAACAAAGACGAGACACCACAATATATTCCAAAAACAACCAGTAATCATAGAATTCAAGCTCCAGTGTTGGAAGAGGATGAAGAAGTTAACCCTTATGCAAAATACTATATGAATCCACTGCCAGAAGTCAAAAAACCTGAGGTACCCAAAATCATCAAGCAAGAACCTATAAGTTATAAAGGTGTGGAGGACAGTGTTTTGACACAACTTGATGGATTGTCGTTTGTTAAAAATCAAGACAATACCGAGTCTCCAGAAATTGTTGAAGAAACACCAGAATCTGAAGAACCTGAAAAACATCACATAACAAAAGTTGATTTCCCAACTGTGCCTTTGAACAAGCCACCAGCTAAAGAAGCTGATTCTGTTGAAGAAGAAGAGGAAGAAGCCCCAATGCTTATTGAATTTTGAAACAAACAAAAAAAATGAAGTGGCTTTTACATAGCTGTTGTTTATATAAAAAATATCAAATTAGAATTCTATTTCTTCGATTCTCTTTTTGCAACTCTTACATTCCTTTGTTATACAAGAAGTAAGATCATCTATATTAATTACTACCCACTCATGGATATGAGATTTACCAAATTTCTTCAACTGGAGTTTCTTGGTAAATTCTTGAGCTCTAGTTTTCTTTCTCATCTCCTTCAATTGTTTTTGGTATTTCTTTTCTTTTATTGAGATCTTTCTTTCTTCTCTTCTAACCCATTCCGCATCTAATTTATCATGGCCACCCCATTTTTTGAAAGCATATTGTTCAACTTCCTCTCTAAGAAATAAAATCATTCTTGAGTAGGTACCTGAGTGTGGATTTTGTTTTTCCATCCTATGAAACAATCCTCTGTCTTCCAATTCTGGATCTGTTAGCAAATAATCATTTTTGCACTCGGTTTTGGTTAATAATGAATACTTTTCCGGTTTAAGAGAAACACATTTCCTGCACACTTTTCTATCAAAATGAGCAAGTAACTGTGAATCGAACTCAATGCTGCTGTGACAACTTTCACAGGTGGGGAGCTCATTTGCTGGTGCTAATACATTCATACCATCATCAATCATAACATATTCTTTTCTCACAGCCAAATCAAAGTTGATCTTGTCCTCTTCTTTCAATGGGTACAGTTCACCCATTCCAACTCTGTCCATTTGGTTAGCCTTGGCTAGTTTCCATTCTGAAAAAGTCATACCTGCATGGGGCATTCCATTTGATCCTGAGTTAGCTCCAGCTCTGCTGTTTTCAAAGTTTGAGGGATATATTGATGAATCAATAAACCCACCATTGGAATCTCTCATTTGCGAGAGATCGTAATCGATGTAGTCATATTTTCTTATCATGGGTTTCAAAGCGCTTTTATTTTGAACATTAGTTACATCTCTCATGTTTTTTTCTACTCTGTTTTCACTTGTTTTACCCTTTGTAGTGTTAGATTGCCTGTTTTGTTGTGAATTATTGGCTGCTGATACTTTTTTATTTAAATAAGACCCTTCTGTTTCTATTCCTTTAGCCTTTAATCTTTCCATCATCTTAGCTCTGTTCGTATCAAGTACAGTGCTTGAAGAATTTATAGTATCCATATTTAATTATTCTGATAAATATGGTTTATGAATGTGTGGTTTTTTTTTATTTTTTTTTTACTTATTGAAATATAATATAAAAAAAATCCGAACTTTTAATTTCTTAGTATAAAGATCACTTTATAGTTATAACAAGCCTTATTTTGATCATAAGGGAAAAAGAAACGAAGACAAAAAAAGTACATATTCGCCTTTCAACATTTTTAACGCTGTGGACAAGCCTTAGGTCAGATATTTTTTCTTTGCAAAATCAAATATCAAAGAGGTGATTTATACGTCTTTTTTTTCTTTTTTTTTAAGAAAAAAAAATAACAGTCACATGTGTATCATCAACAGTGTGACTTCGTCTTTGTTGATGGTTATGTTGATTACACTTAATGGTACAGTATTAAGAGAAATTAAACATATCTTGTAGTATATATATGTGTCGAGGAGCGGAGGAAAAAAAAAGGATCATCCACCATCCATAGTGAAGTCGTACTCCATGGTAGGAACTACACTATTGATGAACTTTAGAAATATGATTAAATAAGTATCAACTGGGAAAGTGGAATCATCTTCATCCGACTGGCTTTGTTGCATCCTAGTCATAAGTAACTTCATTACATCACCATGCTTGCATGGATGTATGCTAATACTCGGAGTCTTATTTTTAAATACAGGTAAATCTTCAATAGTTGCTGTTTTTTTTCTGTACTCCTCAGAAACGTCTTCCAACATCTGATTTGGTGTCAATGGCTGGCCATCATGATTGTATCCTACCAAGTATAACTTAGGCACTCTGTAACTTGTAGAGTATAAAATATACAAGTCGTAGTATCTTTTGTTCTGTTCATTCAAAACAACTATGGACTCACCATCACTTTGTCTTTCATTTTCCTCTAGTACTAAATCCTCTTCAAACCCATAATCATCACCAACTTCTGTTGATTTCTGAATATGCTTTTCATCTTCATTGACATTTTCTACAACCCATACATTATTTTCTGCATCAAACTTTTCTACTTCGCTTATATCATTTTTTTTATTCAAAGTATCGATATCTTCACATCTTTTGTAGCAAAGAATTTTTCTGGATACCAAAAACTGCTTATCGTTTGGTAGAAAAGATCTTATTTTGAGTGTATCCTGATTGATTTCATCGTCATCGATGTTCCAAGTCCAGGTAATAAATTTATCTTGTAAGTAATTACCAGCAATTACAAATTCATTTGGTGTTATAGTTCCATTTTTGAGATATTGGGATTCGTTTGAGACAGGTGTGATGTATTCTCTTAGCTGTGATAATTTAGAACGTAGCATTTCAAAGTATTGGGTCCTTAGTGTGCGTTTTTATTGGTACAAATGGTTATGTATGATGCCCCTATTTATACATACAACTTTTATTTTTTTTTTGGGAGATAACGTAAAAGAGGAATGTGCGTAAGATAATGAAAGTTGTGTATATTGGTAGCGGCAAATATTGTTTACACCTAGTCATGTGATAAAACCCCAATTTGTTTACTAGTAGTCACGTTTTCAATAGTAGAAAAGCTAAAGTTTACATATTTAAGAAAATAAAGTCTAATTAACTAAAATTATGTTATATATTTTTATATAAATTAATGTAATTCCATTTAAACTTGTAAACTACTAATATTATGAATATTGACTATTTAAATATTGATTAAAAAAAAAGGCAATTGCCTTTAATTCCGTCTGTTATTCATTATTATCAGAACATATCCGTATTCTGCATGCGTATGAAAGTACAGATACGAAAAAACTGCTTCTTTCGGCATGAAAATTTCATTAAAAATTGGACTTTCTTTCGTACAGTGTAAAATGCCTTTGATTGTTTATTTTATGCCAATTTAGAAAAATATGAAAAAAAAAAAAAAATAAACAAACGTATTTAAAGTGGTCCTGTTTCTTTTTTTTTTGACAGTTTACCTTACAAAATATATAAACCAAAACAAAAGTTTTAGTGTATTCTCAAATTCAAAGAAACCTAGTTGATATTATTGTTGCTACGTAACCAAAATGGTCAAAAAGAAGCACTCAAAAACAAAACAAAAAAACGAATCAAATAATAATGCTGCTAAAGATAATGATAATATAAAGAATACTTCAAAAGAGGACAAGAAATACCTTGAAAGAAGAAGAATTTACTTTCTTATAGGTGCTCTTTTAGGGTTGGTTATTGCCGTTGTGGGTGGCCACACCTTATCAAAGTCAGACTCTGACTTCAACTTTCCTGACATAGATTCTTTATCTTCATTAGATTTGTTTGACTCTTGGACTCCGAAACTAGCTAAGTTGCTTCCAAAATCACTTCTTGAAGATGAAATTTTTGGATTTTCAAATAAAAAGAAAAATAAAGTTGATCTATCTGAAGACTTTGTTGTAGGTAAGGCTATGAAGCAAGAAGATTCTTCAACATCTGCAAAGTTCCCTGTTATAATGGTTCCGGGTGTGATAACCACTGCTTTAGAATCCTGGTATCTATCCTCAACCGATAATGACAATGAAGTTTCAAATCATACCATCAAGTGTAGTCCTGAGAGTTATTATAGAAAGAGATTATGGGGGTCCATATTCATGCTAAAAACCATGATTTTTGATAAAAAATGTTGGTTAAAGTCTTTGAAACTTGATGAAGAAACAGGACTTGATCCACAAGGAGCCAAGCTTAGAGCTGCTGGTGGATTTGAAGCAACTGACTTTTTTGTTCCTGGTTATTGGATTTGGAATAAAATTTTGAATAACTTAGGTGTCTTGGGTTACGACTCCAATAACATGTTGACTGCTGCTTATGATTGGAGACTTGCATACTTGGACATAGAAGTAAGAGATAAGTACTTCTCCAAATTGAAAAATCAAATTGAATTGTGGTATAAGACTCATGATAGTGAAAAGGTTGTATTGTTTGGTCATTCCATGGGTGTACAAATCATTTACTATTTTTTGAAGTGGGTTGAAAGTGAGGGTCCATTGTATGGAAATGGTGGTGATAACTGGTGTAACACTTACATCGACAGTATTGTAGACATTTCCGGTAGTGTTTTGGGTGCTCCTAAAGCCGTTCCAGCTTTGATATCTGGGGAGATGAAAGATACTGTTCAATTAAATGAGGCTGCTCTTTATGGTTTAGAAGCCTTTTTGAACAAAAAAGAAAGAGTTGATTTATTAAGACATTGGTTTGGTATTCCTGCCATGTTGCCAAAGGGTGGTCCTTTGATTTGGGGTAATAAAACACATGCATGGGATGATCCATCATGCTCTGCAAGCTTAGAGGAAGATTACCCTTACAGAAATTTTGGTAACTGTTCATATGGTGATTTTATTAGATTCAGTGACACAAATGAAACTTACAATGTCAATGCAGCATTTGACTTTATTAATCATGGAGCTCCTGATTGGTTCATCAAAAGAACTAATGAACAATATTCATATGGTGTAGCTCAGTCTGAAGCAGAACTAGAAGAAAACAACAATCATCACAAATTTTGGACTAATCCATTGGAGTTCCAATTGCCTAAGGCTCCTGATATGAAGATTTATTGTTTCTATGGTGTTGGCAACCCAACAGAAAGATCTTATGTTTACAAACACTCTAATGCTACAACAGACCCACCGTTTATTGTTGATTACGAATTTGGTGGTCAAGGTGGATCAAGATCTGTTTTCTTAGCTGATGGTGATGGTACTTTGCCTTTAATAACTCATTCTATGTGTCATAAGTGGGCTGAAGGCAAAAGTCCATACAATCCTGGTGATGTTAAAGTCAAGATTGTTGAATTGAAACATGAACCTAAAAAATTCGATATGAGAGGTGGTGCCAAGAGTGCTGAGCACGTTGATATTTTAGGGTCAGCAGAATTGAACGAATACTTATTGAAAATTGCTTCAGGAAGAGGTGATGAAATTGAAGAAAGAAAAATAACAGACTTACAATATTGGGTCAAAGAAATGAACTGGCCTTTTTAAGTTGGAACTCAATACCATACCACTGATACTATCCAAATCTGATTTTGCTTCTTCTTTTTTTTTTTTTTTTTCGTAAAATGCTATTTTCGTGTAAAATTAACATATTTTTATTTCACTTTTAACGTGGATGCGTTTGTTTACAAACACGTAAAAAACATAAGATTTTTAAATTTTTACTTTTTTAATATATATTTTCCTATAAAAAATGGCAATCAACTGATAGAAAACCAAAATCGTGTTTGAATTTGATAATACTTCGATATTAACAGAAAAGGTAGAATAATTGTGCCTTTAAAACAGACTTTATAGTATAAATATTGCAGTTTCTTTTTCACTACGATGAACGTACAGACAAAGCATCCATTTGTTGACATTACAAATAGATTGAATTATAAAGAAAAAAGTAACAAAAAACAAACAAATAATGGCTATGATACTTTGTCTAAATATACAAGGTCTGTAAATCAACAGTCAGAACGAACCAAAAATACACTGAAGTTTATGGCTGTTTCGAGAGAACCATCTTTGATATTCTCTCCAATTAAAAATACCAGCACACAACAAGATATCTATACCGATAATTATAACATGGATGAAGAGACATTGACTGTTGACAAAAATGATGAAATTATAGGCACAGAAGAGATAAAGGTTGAAACGGAGAATGTAATGAAAAAGTCTTTAGAAATCAAAAGAATGCCAACAATCAATAGTCTTCCAAGTTTTTCATTTAGTTACAGCTTTGCTGATTCAAGCATTGAGAATATGCCAGTAAAAAACAAAATATCTAAAGAAAAAGTGATTTTGTTCAAACAGAAATTAAGAGAAGCTAGACGTAAATTTGTCATGAAGGAAATGCTCTTAAAAGCCGAAAATATGAATAAACATAGCGAATTGAGTATCACTGCTGCTGAATCATTGTTAGATTTAACGAGAAAGTAGCCGAAAGTTTGAGAAAAAAAAAATAAAAATAAAGGTAGTTTTATTTTGTTCATGAACAAAGAATAAAAAATTTAAAACAAAGTATATATATATTAAGCTAAATACGATACTATGATGACATTATTAACAATATTAATAAAAGTTCAATGGCTTTTTTCTTTTGAAAGTTATAGCAAACTTATAGATTTCTGAATTTTCTTATACATAAAAAATATAAAAATAAAACCAAGATAAGTTGCAAACTAGTGCTTAACTCAAGCAGTGTTTTTCTCTGAATTAAAATATGAATTTAAGTCTTCTTAAATCAATGAGTTTAGTATTGACTTTATCACGCGTTTGTTAATATCCTTCTATTATCTCCGATTCAAGCAATTTATTTTATATCCGAAACTTTGTTTATTTTGGTCTATTTTTCTAAACTGCACGTGCTCAGTTAATTATGTTTGCAAAATGAAGTTATTGAACTCTATAACTCCAAAGCCGGATTATAAGAAAGAAAAAACCTTACAAAATAGAAAAAAACTCACAAACCCAGGAGCAAGGCAAAATGGAAATAGAAGAAAGTATTGAAAACAAAAACAATATATTAGAGCACGAACTTTTACAACAAGTTTACGACAGAATAGTTGGGAATACAGAAAAAGAAAGCTTTCCACCAATAATACCACAATTATACTACGCAATCAATGATCTAAAAATAAGCAGTACCACTGAGGTTAACAGCAATAATGCTGACATTGATGTGGATATGGAGACCAACAACAGAAAGAAATCAGAAGTAGATAATATAATACCAATAGTAACATACGACGAAGAAGAAACAGGCGCAGAAAACATACATACAGGAACAAAGAACTTAGAGAGTCTGACAGCTCCCATAAGATACAGAATTAAAGTATCCAAGAAGATATTTGAAGACGAGATGAAAAAGAAGCAAGAATCTATAGGAAAAGAAGATGCTGATGAAGACAAACTGTATTTAAATGATCTATTAAAAACAGACATTACGTCTTGGGCACTAAAGATTTCTGAGATGGAGGAAGAACTTAAACAAAAAGAGGATAAGTTGCAAGTCGTAAGAAACAAGATTAAAGGTATACTGGAATAAATGCTTACATTATATATATTGACAATCTTAGCAATGTTACCCGAAAACATTAGCTTTTTCCAAATACGGCAATTTACATTACCCATGTCAACATTTTTGCACCAAAATCTTGAGTACGTCAAAAAATTTTTTTTTTTTCAAAATTTCCACTTTAACGCTATGACGAAAATTTTTTAATTCGGTTTTGTCGTTGAAATCTATGAACAAAAAAAAAAATTTTTTTTTTTTAAAATAAAGGTGTTAAGTCGAAATATCATGTAGAGAACAACCCATACAATCCATAAAAAAACATGTCTAACGCCGGATTACAAGTTGGTGATTTATCCCAATTTCAAAAACATTTGAACCAAGTTCAATCCACAGTTGAAGAAACTAGTATTTGGAACTCTAACCCTGTCTTTAAGTATCTAAATACTATTTACTTAACCATTGATGAAAAGAGAAGATCTTTAGACTTAGTTAATCCTGGTTCTATTGAAAACATCAGTAAGGAAGTCACCAGAGATGTTTTCCCATCATTGTACCAATTCACCGGTTTAAAAGCTGAAATCAACAAGACTTTCAGCATGAGTCCAGTTTTCCAAACTTCTCACTCTTTTGCCAGTGGTTCTGAACATTTACCTAAATATGCATTCTCTTGTGCTTACATTAACGACAAGTTATTTGCTCAAAGTAATGTTGACAACTCTTTATCTGTCAACGGTAGAATCAACTACTCTTGGACCCCAACTTCTATTTCCAAATTGACTTTACAAATGTCCGGAAGAGCTGACCAACCAAATATGTACCAATTAGAACATGACTACCAAGGTTTAGATAATTCTTTGAACTTGAAGGTTTTGAACCCAACTTTGAGTGACAGCAATGTCTTTTTAGGTGTTGGTGTTGCTTCTGTTTTACAATCTGTTACCAAGAACTTGGCTTTAGGTGTTGAATCTGTTTACTCAAAGTCTGATCCATCTCAACCAGCTGATTCTGGTATGTCTTACTACACCAAATACACTGGTTCTGATAAGTCTTGGATTTTCACTGGTCAATTACAATCCAGTGGTGCTATGTCTGCTACTTTATTCAGAAAGTTATCTGGTAACGTTGAATTAGGTCTAGAGAGTGCCTTAAAGATGTCTATCCAACCAGTCAACCATCCTGTTACTGGTGAACCTATTGGTCACTTACCTGTTTTAGAAGGTTTAACTACCTTGGGTTGTAAATACGAATATAGATCTTCCAGTTTCAGAGGTACCTTAGGTACTGATGGTAAGGTCAACGTATTTGCTGAAAGAAAGATATTACCAACTTTAGGTGTTTTGTTTTCAGGTGAAATCGATCAATTCAAGGGTGAATCCAATGTTGGTTTCGGTATCCAATTTGAAACTGCTGGTTCTCACGAAATTATGATGGCTCAACAAGGTTTAGATCCAAACGGTAACCCATTACAATAATTTAGGTATTGATCTGCAAAAAATAAAAATAAAAAGTTAAATGAAGTGATTATAGATAGAAAGTTCATGAATAGTACCTATAAAATAAAAAAGTTAACTGAATAATAAAGAAATGATAATTTGTCATTAAGTTATTTTGTTTGATCCTACATTCTTACTTTCTTTTGATAAGAAAAACATAAAAAAAAAAAAAAAAGCACTTTATATATGAAAGTAAAGCATTCCTTGTATTTAATGAATCATCAGTGTTGTCATTAAGACTACATATTAAAGAAAAAAAAAAATTAAATAAATAAAAAGGCTTTATAAGTCCGTTTCCAAAGCATTTCTTCTTACTGTTTTTGAGGATTGGTCTGAAAAGTTTCTACTTTCCCCATTCGACAAGTTTCGTGGTAGGTTTGAATATTCAAAAGTACTGAATCTTTTGTATCTGTTTGTATTTTCCGAATTTACTCTGGTTTTTGCTTCATATTCACTTGGGTTGTCTATAGTAAAATCAGGTCTTACGTCAATCAATGACATTCTTTTGTGGAATTGGGAAGAGGAGGAAATCCTTTTCTTTTCGTGTTTTTCTATTTGTGCATCAAACTTAAACTCATTCATTTTTGAAAGTGCTTCTTTAAACATCTTTAATACATCCACTGTTGAGGTTTGGCTTTTATGAGTAAGAGTGTCTGACTCACTACTATGTCGAGAAAATTTACTGTCATCTTTGCTTGTATAGTCTTCTTCATCACCAGACAAAAATGCATCCAATTCTGATACTTCTGTGGTTTTCTTCTTGAAGGCTACCAAAACATTATCGCAAAACTCATTGCATGTGTCATTATTTTCAAAGTTTAATATCCATATTTCATTTTCCGTATTGAACCAGTACAATTTTACATTGCAATCATCTACTTTTTCCATCTTGACTTTGTTAAAAAAAGGTTTGAGCACTCTGTCATGTTTCCCTAGTGTGATGTACTTACCTATACTTACTTTATTTTCATGAACATCATTCATTGTCTTAATTTCATAGATTTCCACAATATCCCTTAAAAGTATGCATTTTTGCTTGTTCTCGTTATTGTTCTTATACACTGTAACTTTGTCGTTCTTAAATATGGTAAATCTTGTTGCTGACATAGGCCTATTCTTCTTGTTTGTTGGCTTGCTCATTCGAGTATCACCACTGTTCTTAGTATCGGATTTTATGTGTAATATGTTTTTCAACTTCAGTCTTTTACTGCTATACAAAGAATGATTCGACATAAGCAGATTTATATACAAAAGTTCTATAAAGATTTCAAGTTGTCTAGTTTTTTTTTTTTTTTGGTTTATCAAAGCCCCTTAGTTTAATACTATTCACATTCAAATTTCAATTAATCATTTGATTTTTTTTTTACGGTAAACAACGTTTTGTTTACGCCATAATGCATACTATGAGTATTCATAGAAATACTCACGTGATATACAACAACTCCGACAACTAAATCTAATAAAAACAACATAATACATCATAAAGGGACTAGGTTAATATGGATTATATAACTAAAAAAAAAAACTCGCCATTTTATCTATTCATTAAGCTCATAAAGTTTACATTAATTTATTATACTTAAATTCTTTCCCTACCAACTAACTCATCAGCAATATCTCTTATGTGGGTCCAATGTATATCCTTTGGCATTCTATTGATCAAATCACTATCAGTTTCGTAGATCTTCTTAACTGAGGTGAATTGTAAATGAGATCCTTTAGTACCCAAAACAGAAGCAGTTTCAATCAATGAGCCTAAAGCATCATTGCCTTCGCTATATTCCGTCTTACCTAATTTAGCATCAAACAAAGCCTTTGCAACATCATTAGTATCAATACTGTTCTTACCGAACTTTTCCAAGAAATTAACAGCCTTAACTGCTAATCTGGTACCTCTAGTTCTATCAATTGGAGAAGGTAATCCACCTTGTTGGACGTGTCCTGGAATGGCAGCCTTGGCATCAAAGGCACCCTTGGCTTCTTCAGTCAAGACCTTGGCTAAAGTATGAGAGTCCCATGTTTTTAAAGAAGCATTTGTGGCCTTCAAAACTAATTTACCAAATCTATCTCTACCCTTGGCACTCTTGAAAGAATCCTTTAAGTTTTGGATATCCTTTTCTAATTGCAATATAGAAATGTTACCTTCTTCTGGTACATAAGAAATTTGAGCACCACAAGCCAAAGAAGCTAATGTGGTTAAGTAACCAGAGTTACCACCTTGGACTTCAACAACAAAGGCTCTGGCTCTGGTGGAAGAGGCAGATTGCTTGATGATGTCACAGTATTGCATCAATGAGTTCAAAGCGGTATCAGAACCCAAAGAATATTCAGTACCTGGAACATTATTAGATAAGGTGGCTGGAATCAAGACCATTGGAATTCTGAAGGATGGGTAATCTTTTCTGGCTTCTTGTAATTCTTGTAAAGAAACTAAAGCTTCAAAACCACCAACAATGACTAAACCATCAAACTTGTGCTTTTGGAACATAGCAGCAACTTCTTCAATACCGGCTTCAGAGGCGGTGTGTCTATTGGTACCAATTTCACAACCACCCTTTGATTGCCAACCTATCAATTGCTTCCAAGTCAAAGCATGAACAGAGTCATGTCTAACCAAACCAGTAAAACCATTGTGAATGGCTAAAGCATTGTGACCTTGAGACATACAATAGGTAGTAACAGAATAGACAGCACTGTTCATACCACCAGCTGGGGCACCAATGTTGATGATACCAATGTTCAAACCCTTATCGGTTATTTCCTTTGGCAAAACTTTATCAGAGGAGTTGATGGCCATAAAGTTATTTAAATGTTCCTTAAATTCAACATCTCTTAAAGACATAGCCTTTTCAAAGTCCTTAGCAGCAATGGCATCAGCAACGGATTTGGTTAAGGCAACAGATTCCATCAAAGGCTTTCTGGTAATTTTGTTTTCATTAACAGCAATCAATGGAGATGGAGTTTCTGGAGTAGATTCTAAAATAGCATTGACAGCTTCAACACCTTGCAAGGTGGATAGAATTCTGTCATAAGCAACAGCTGTACCACCTCTTTGAACATGACCTAAAATGGTAATTCTGGTATCTAGTTTTAATCTGTTTGATAAGACTTTGTGGACATCATCACAAGTAATTGGGTTCAAGTTGTTGTCAATGGCACCTTCAGCAACAATGACAATGGTGGTTCTTTTACCATTAGCTCTGTGTCTGGTGACAATTTCACTCATTTGGTCTTCCCAAGAGTTAGTTTGAGCAGGCTTTTCTGGAATGAAGATGTAATCAGCGCAAGTGGCAATACCAGCCATTAATGCTAACCAACCACAATTTCTACCCATAACTTCAACAACGAAGGCTCTGGAGTGGGAGTATGCAGTAGCTTCAATGTAATCGATAGCAGTACAAATTCTGTCTAATGCAGAGTAAGCACCAATGGTGGCATCGGTGGTGGACATATCATTATCAATGGAACCAACGGTACCACAGATGTTCAAATGTTTGTATCTGTCATATAATTCTTGGTTAATTTCGTTAGTTTCTAATAGCTCTTTGATCAAAGAAGGCCATTCAGATCTGAATAAATCAGCACCGGTAAGGGAACCATCACCACCACAAACAATCAAAGCATCAATACCGGCATCAATTAAATTCTTACATGCTGTTAATCTTCCTTCTCTTTGTTTGAATTCCATACATCTGGCAGTACCAATGTTTGTACCACCTTCACTTAACCAACCTCTGACAAATTCCCAGGTACATTCTTTGATATATTCAGGTCCACCTTTTACTAAACCTTCATAACCTTCCATTACACAGTAGGCTCTGGCACCTCTATTGATGATTGTTCTTACAATGGCTCTGACGTTGGCATTCATACCAGGGGCATCACCCCCGGATGTCATGACAGCAACAGCCTTTTGGTTAATTTCTTGTTTATTCATTTTATCTATTTTGGCGTTTATACACTTCTCTTTTAAAAATAATAAAATATTAGACTGACCTTTACTTTTTTAAATAATGAAATCCAAGGTAAATCGTAAGTATGATAAAATTTATATATATATAAACAACTAAAGTGTTAAACTTGTAGTTTTTTTCTTTTTTCTTTTTGGTATATGATAATATATAATTCTTTAAATATACTAGCTAAATGTAAATATCACAAATGATTGTATTCAAAGATGCTATAATATATGTTTTTTAACATACAAATAGGTGATTTATAGAACATGAAAACCTCCCTGTGAAAAAGGGCTTCAATCCATTAAAATTATCAGGTGGGAAACGTAGAAATATAACAGAGGAAAAAACATGCACCAACGGGTAAAGGAATTCTAGAATTGCCATATACGAATCTTTTATCCCAAAAGGGTAACCGAAGGTTAAGCGCCTAGCCAAAAAAAAAAAAAAAAGAGCATAATTTAAAAATCACGTTATGCGTTTATTAGAAGCAGTATTCGTTTTTTTTTTTTTTCTTAGGGTGATTATTCTTGAAAGACGTAATATTGACATGTGAGAATTGGGAATCATAGTTCTTTGATCAAATCTTCATCAACCTTAAATCCGTCTTTGATGAATTCTTTATTTGTCTTCAGAATCGTTATGTAAAACATATTTTTGATCAATGAAAGATCTTTGTTTCCAAATAGTACAGATGAGGGGTGCAAGGATAACGAGACATTGCTTTGAATGTTTAAAGACCTTTTCAAGAGCTTGTAAACTCCGATTTTATTATTATTTGCAAAGCTTTCCAGTTTTACTAGGTTGTTTGGATATCCTTTGATGAAGCAGTATTTTATATCATTGAAGTTATCAAAAATTTCCAAGTTTTTTTCGAAGTCGTATTTAAATTCTTCGCTGTCCTTTTCATAAAACCTTTTGGTAGTCTGCATTAGTTGTCTGTACACATACAGGACTCTATTCATCATCTTGAAAGATACCTTCATTTTTTGACACCATTTTTGTGAATATTCAGATTTCGACCAATCCAAAAATATCAAAAGATAAAAAAATAAATCACCTAAGCAATCGTCTCCATTTGAATCTTTGCGTGTAATTATCTCTTGTTTGTAATGCTTAAATAAGTCCATGTCCTCAAGACTTGATCCTTTGATTTTTTCATCTTCTCTTTCATCATTGGAAATTTTCTTAGTGACATTGTTCGTAACTTTGAATTCCTCAAGCATAGCGGTGATAATTCCACAGCTTCTGACACATTTGTTTGCTACTGCTATGGACAGAACCTTTGCTATGCCTATATCACTAGGCAAGTCACACATAAATTTACCTAATTCAGTTAATTCACCAGTATCATCTATACCGCCTAATTGTAGCAATCTTTGAATAGCCAATCTCCATTGCTTTAGCTCGGGTTTGTCCATCATAGGCAATTCTTTTAGAATTTCATTCAACTTTAATCCAAATCTTAGCAATTGTACTAATACCTTAGATAAGTTCTCACGTAAGATTTCAGGTACAGGCACACTCTTCATCTTCTCTGCATACTCAGACTTTGTGTATAATCTAAACACACAACCTGGGCCTGTTCTACCTGTTCTCCCGGCTCTTTGGTTTGCTTGTGCTCTTGAACAACTTTCAATAACTAATTCCGAAATCTGTGTAGAGGCATTCATTGTTTTAATTTTGATCTTTCCAGAATCTACAACGTATTTGATATTGGGCAGCGTAATTGATGTTTCAGCAATATTGGTAGCTAATATAACCTTAAAGCAATTCTTAGGGATATTTTCAAATATCTTAATTTGCTCTTTTAAAGGGAGATTTGCATAAATCGGGTATAGCAGCATGTTGTTAATGTTCATTATCGACTTTTCTTTTTCTATTCTTTTTATAATAAGATTGATTTCATCTTGTCCTGTTAAAAATACCAGTATATCTCCTTTTTCCAATTTTCCATCTTCAATGTCTTTATAAATTTTGATAACTGTTGAAATTGCATTTTCTACATAATTTTGATCATCTCCTTCCTTTGTTAAATAATTAATTTTGACAGGATAGTTTTTACCCTCCACTTCATATATTGGGCATCCTCCAAAGAAATCAGAAAACTTCTGTGCATTAATAGTGGCTGAAGTTATAATAAGCTTAAAGTTCTTACTGATATTGGGTAGTACTTTGTATTTCATAAGAGACAAAATAATATCATTATTCAAAGTTCTTTCATGTGCCTCATCTATGATTATTGTATCATATTGCATTTTTTCATCTAAAGATCCATTTTGGTCATCTTTTTTAAGAGTTTGGGTTAATTCTTTCAACAAAATACCATCAGTTGCATACTTTATCTTACCCACAGAGTGATCAAACTTTTCATCAAAACGAACACCATAACCAACCTCCTTTCCAAGCTGTACATCCATTTCCTTACTAACTCTTTGTGCAATACTAATTGCGGCTAATCTTCTTGGTTGTGTAATACAAATCTTCTTTCTTTTTAAATCAGTAGACAAGAATTGGGGCATTTTGGTCGATTTACCTGAACCTGTATGACCAATAATGATGACGACTTGGTTTTTATCAATAAGATCCAAAAGTTCTTGTTTATGTGCTTCTATTGGCAGCTTAAAATCCGTTTCATCCTCAGATGCCTCATCTTCGCTTTCTTCTTCAATGGAGTCTTGACTGTCTGATTCAAAATCAAAGTCTTCTTTAAAAACAAAGTCGAATTTACTTTGTTGTTTTGTATTCACCTTCTGTAGGTCAATGCCATTTTTCTGTAATTGTGCTTTTTCCCAAGCTCCCTGTTTTTGTGTTTTCTGCTTTTTTGTAGGTCTATTATCCATCCTATAATTTATTGAAAAAAAAAAATGTGGCTTAGCTGTTGCAGGTTCCTCAGGTTACTCTTGTCTTTAAAATAAGAAAAGTAATTGGTATAGTCTTGATGGCTTTTACAATTTTTAAAACTTCAAAAGTCACGTGTATTTTCAGAAAAAAAAGTGTAAGCTAAATTTCCTAATTGGGAAAGATTTAATCAAATGCCAAAAAATAACTGAAAAAAGAAACTACGCATTTTTTTGTGTTTTAAACCAAGTACAAGTGATGCTAACTTTGATACAAAAGCACCACAGATTATTAAATGTATTAAATTAATTTATAACACATAAATTCTATTAGAAGCATTGCTAAACTGTACTTTATAAATAAGCTTTTTTAATTGATTCAGATTTTTTGAAAATAATGAGATTAAACAAGAGGTATAGTCGATATAACTAGAACAACCAACAGTTTTTTAGTATTAAAATTTGTTTACATAAAAAAAACACTTTAAAACCTAATTAATATGAAATATTTATCAACCACTTTTTTTTTAGCCGCTTTAGGTCGTTTGGGTTTAGCTCAAAATGTCACGATTACTGAGACCGTTACACTTCCTGAAATGACTGTTACGATTACTGAATTTCCTATTTTAACAAATTCAAGCTCTACTTTAGCTTTTAGTAGCATTGGAAACTTGACAGCTAGTTCTAGTGACGTTTCTACTAAAACTGTAACCTCGACATATTTTACTAGTTCAACAAGCTTACCCGTTGACTCGACCAGCATTCCCGCCTCTGCCACTAAACCAGCAATTAGTGTCTCTGCTAATCCAGGAAGTTCAACTTTAGTTGATCCAACATCTTTTGTTGTTCCTATTCCACCAATCACGTGGTCTACCAAAACTGTCTTTAGTGATACTACTTTGCTATCGACCACTACTAGTTGTAGTGGTGATGCTTGTTTGTCCAACAAAACTGTTACTGCATCTGAAGAAACAACTTTGTTTTTAACAACAACTACATGTTCTGGAAAGAGTTGTATTACATTAGCTCCTGTGTCTTCTGAAATTAAGTACTCTTTAACGTCATCTGCCAACAACACTACGCCAATATTCATACCATCTACTTTCCCAAAAGAAAAAAATGTTTTAAATTCTACTTATTACTCAAATGCTTCAGCTGCCAAATCTCATTCTACTGAAGAAATGACAGAAAATATTGCCAACGTTATCAATACCAAAAATTTAATATCAATGTTTGGTGCTGCTGTATTGGCTGCTTTTTTCTAAGCAAATAAGAGTTTTAAATAAAAAAATTTTGTTAATTACAGAAGATAGATAGGACAAAGTCAAAATAATAGTGAATTAACCAAGTTACATAACTTTTTTTTTTTTTTATAGTTCATATACAAATATGTCAAAAAAAGTATTAATGTTTAAAATAATGTTAAACAAAATTGATTATTTAGTGTTTATTAATAGTTCTATAAAAATCTGTCATATCTAACAATATTGCTTTGGTATTTTGAATTAACAGTGTTAAAAAGTTACTACTCATCAAAACAGATAAATAAGATCAAGAATATATTTACTTGACTAATCAAAGTTGGAATTACCAATAAAATATACTAAATATATGATAATATTTGCAAATAAACATAGTTTAAAAGCTTACATTTGTGCAAAATCAAAGTCTAAAGTTATACTATAATATATTTAATTAAAAATATATGTATTTATTATTATATTTTATATAACAAATAAAATCAGTAAAAAAAAAAAAAATAAAGTTCGTTTTATATCACCTATATATATAGCAAATTGTATAAAATGCATTTAAGCAGCAATAGAATGTTTTCCAATTTTGGCATGGACAAAAGAAGCTATCAACGCTTTGAAATGAAAGATTGAACCAGCAACACAACATACATGAAATATTTGATGACTATTGAAAAAGTAGTCAAATTTTCCAGGTTTATAAAAACATTCGGGTACTTTAAATCCATAGATTAACGCACCTGCAATGTAACAAACAGCTTCATAAAAGACAAAGCCCAACTGGACTCTGTTGATGGCTTCTTGAATACCAAAGTAAAAACAACCAGTAATTATAGGAAGCAAACCGGAAGCAGCAAACATTATAAAAAATGATGCTCTAACGGCTTTCCAGTCTTTGTGATTGAATCTATCATTCAAAACAAAAACACCACAAGTGGCACCAAAGATTGTGGTTAGAATAGTGAACAATTTGCAAAGAAACAAATTGTCATGGAATCCGTAGTATAATAAAGAGATAATTGAAGTGGAGATTAATATGATTATACCCATGTAATCCGCCTTTGACCATAGGTTGCTAATATTTTCCGAATGCTGTTTAAAACAATGGAAACAGCTCGAACAGAACAAACACAAAAATGCACCTAATAAGAATATGTTAACCATTATGTAGTCAATTGTATCCATGGCTCCATGGTCAGAACCCAATATTTGTGTAAGTTTCTTCTCCAGCATGAAGTCAGTAAAAAATATAAGCAGTAACAAGTAAAAAAAACTAGGAATCAGATGTGTCCAAATGTTGATTGTTTCGTTATGCATCATCTTAAGACTTTTCATACATTTTGTCACTGAGTTGGTTTCTTGCACGTACCCGTCGTATATGAACTCGTTGTCTTGTTGCCATTCATTAAGTTGTGTCCAGTTCACAATCTTGATATCATCTATCAATTCCTTTTCTCCTACAGCTGTCACTACTATACTACTAGCTCTTCTTTTTCTATTAACGACATTAGACGTCTTGATGTCTTTGTAATCTTGAATTGAGACCACTATACTGCTGGCACTCACTACACTACTAGTTCTGGGTCTTGTACTCATAGGGACTGTTGGTTGTGATTTCAATTGTATAGATCTTTCACTGTTCTCAAGTCAATAAAATTCAAAAAAAAAGAAAAGAAAGAAATGGCTGTTGGAGATGCGTCTTTTTTTTGTTGCTTACTAATAAGGTTTTCAAATTATATATATTTTGTTGATGATTTGCACGTGCTCAGAAAAGATTATACCAACCAAAAATAATCAACAAAATATTATATCCGAAAAGCCTTAAACAGTGGAGTGATGCTGGTGTAATACTTGTTCTTGGATGATCAAAACGGTTGGTAAATGATGTGTATCTGTTCAAGAAGCCTTTATTTGGTCAGATGTGAACTTAAGACAAGAAAATAAAAAGAATATTAATTACTTTTTTTTTTTTTTAATTGTTATGAAAATTACATATTGAAAGTATAATCTTAGGAAACATTGCATTTTGTTCAAGTTTGCATCAAATTGACTACGCCAGTGAATGCTGAATCATCAAAGTGTTGTTCGTCTTCAAGTTGCGATTCAACATTAGTGGCATTTGAGTGCAATGTCTCATCGGACTCAAATTTTAGTGGTAAATTAACATTGCCGAAAATGGCTGTCACATTAACGCACACATTTTTCATGCCGATTTGACACGTTCGACACAGTTTCCCCTTGTGAGAGTTGTATTCGTATCTAAACAGAAGTGATTCCATTGAGCTCAGAATTTTTTTTCCGCAATTGATACAATTAATACTACATTCTGTACTTACATTTAAACATCCATTAGCTACACATTTCCAAAACCATAGATTCCACAAGTAGAGTTTCTTCTTAAAAACTTGATCAGTCATTAGCAAAATAACGTCTTTGTTTTTTGCTTGATTGCATCTGTCTTTAAGTATTGGATACTCGGTTATGTTATTTTTAACCACATCCAAGTTTTCACAACCATTTAAAAGTAATTTTATTAATTTTTTTAACTTCTTTTTTGTCAATGGATGATACGCCTTTGGTTTGTAATAGCTGTTTTTGCTGATTACCGCTAAGCATTCATTTTTACCACTATCATTAAACATTGTTTTTGGTGATTTCAAACTTCCTATAGTTTTTATACTCTTACTATCAGACTTCTTTAGCTTAAACGATATTTCTCTTTTAATACCATTCCAGAGATTAAATAAAGAAGACTCATAAAATTTCTCATTTGACATATCTTGGTACTCATCTATATTCATATTGATTTTTTTTTCAATGGATTTATATAAATGAAAATATCTTGATTGTTTCAATTCATCTTCCAAATCATTTTCCCTGACATACCGTAAACAGAAAGCACAATTAATTGGAGATAAAAATTTCAAAAACAAATAATGTTGATGATGAATTTTTATCATCAAATCGTCAAATGATGTTTGTCTCAAAATCATATTAGTTGAATTTTTTGGATTATGCTGCAAAACTAATGAATTTCCGACGCTATCGGTTTGTTCATTGGTAAAAAACTTTGAGTATTGATCTAAGCTCTTGAAAGTTGTATTGAACATGTCAACTACTTGAGCAGATAGATCCATTCTCTGTAGATTTGAAGAGTTTTCACTTTTTGAAATTATTTTACTAATATGATTTTTTGTCTGCTTTACTTTATTTATCCATAACTGAACTTTTAAAATCCAAATAGATTTGTTGTCAGTCTCCTGATGTTCTGAACCCCCATTAGAATCATTAGGCAAGCAAGTATATTCTTTGACGGAAGATAATTCATATTTCGATAAATTACTTGTTTCAGTGTTTTCAGTTTTTGGTGATTCTATTAATTTTTTTGCTGTTCTAGGTCTTCCATTTCCTGTTTCATCCCCAATATAAGAATAGAATCTTTCAACTGGAACAATATATCTATATTGAAAGCAAAACTCTTGTTTTCTAAATGACTGGCACTTACTTGAGTTAGTAAGATTTTTTTGGGTATTTAAGTCATTTAAAAATAGATTATTTGTATCAATATCACTTTCTGGACTCAAAAAGATAAAACTTGACTTATCATTTTCAATGTTAAATAAATCGTCTTTTAGTATGAGGTGAGTAGCTCTTTCATAAACACTTTTGATCCTATTTGGACTGCTTGAATTCTTAAAATTTTCACATTTTGATTTTGTGACATTAAAAATGTTTGTTAATAAAGGCTTTTTAATAATCGACTCAGTTGAATTTTGAATGTGTTTGTTGCTAAGTGTATTGTTTTCATTCTGATAATTTTTGTTAATATTTAAAACATTAAGATATTCATCAATATCATCTTTCAACGAATTGCTATATCTTTGCTTTAAATTTGGCCGGCCAAAAATTCCAGTTTTACTATTGTTTGTATTTGTGTTATTGTAAAAAAAATTTGAATAATCGTCTTCAAACTCTTCAATAATCATAATTTCTATAGTATGTAAAGAACAATGATCTAGCTTCTTATATAATACTTTTTATGTTATGCTTAGTTGATTATTGGGGAGTTTTAAATTTATATATATTTTTTTAAAAAAAGAAAACCAAACAAACCTGTAAACACGTCTCACCATATATAATATAGAGAGAAAGAATCTTTGTGAGACTATTGATTAAACTCCTTCCCCTTTGGGAAATTGTATTATTTTTGTGCCTTTTGCTAACTCGCTACCAATTTTTAACAAAACACGTGATCTGGGCACTTGGATTCCGTACGAAAATTTTTATTTATTTATAACTATTATTTTTGCCTACGTGCTTTGAACAGATTAGTAAGCGATATTTTTAAGGGGAATTATTCACTTTATAAAAGTACTATGATTAAAATATTTAAAATAAAAAAATAAAAAAAAAAACCAAAAATCATAACATAACAGTTCGTGATAAATTTATATAGAATAGACAGATTTGTTATAGAGTTTATACTACTTCTTACTATCATAAGTCTTTTATTTGAATTTTGCTAACGATATTGCCATTCAAAAGAGATATATTTGTAGACATAGTTTTCGAATAAATACCATATAAAGCAATATTTTTAAATTTAAAAAAGGGTAATTTTTTATTTATTTTGAATATCCAATTGAGCTTTTGTTATATTTTTTGGATAAACACAACTAATAGCAATAATCATAAACGACTAATGAGCAATTTTGAAGGACGAAGCTCTTCTAATACCCCGACATTAGATCCAAAAAAACGATTTTCTTCTTATGCAAATGATGGATCTTCAGTCTCATATAAAGCATCTTTACCTCTAAAAAATGCAGAGCAAACACCCAAAAAGCTGCCTGTTTTAGATAAATTGAGCATAACGACACCACCCAAATTTCAGGATAAAACCATTCCTTCTTCGGCTGATAGTGAATTTGATACAGCTGATGACATTATAAACCATTATGCTAATTCCTCAGCCAATCCCAACCCGAAATATTACTCACCGGATTTTAAGTCACAAGTTAAAAATGTAGATTCTAGCAGAATTCAAAACCACAACATATCCAAGTACTTACAATCACCAAACATCAGCAATAATCTTGAAAGCTCATCGGATGATGATGCAGAATCAATCAGCTCAAGTTCTGACAAGCCAAAAACATATGGAGAACCAACCCTATCATCTACAGAACTTAATGTGTCAGAAAAATTTAGAAAAGAACAAGATGAGTGGGCAGAAAGAGGGGCTGCCAAAATAGTTGAAGAAGTTAAAGATAAAGAAACAGGCACAGTGGTAAAAAAGATTGTTTCTAGAGGCATCAAAGACTTTAAGTTTGGACATGAGATTGGAGACGGTAGTTTTTCAAGAGTACTTATAGCAACGAGTATACATGATCCTAGTGAGAAATTTGCTATAAAAATATTAAGCAAATCTTATCTGGTGAAGCAAAATAAAGTGAAATATGTCAACATTGAAAAAATGGCCTTGCAAAGACTCAGCACTTTAGATACAGTTGTAAAGATGTTTTTTACTTTTCAAGACCAAAGTAGTTTGTACTTTGTTTTAGAGTATGCACCAAATGGTGATTTCTTATCGATAATGAAAGAATACGGAACATTGAGTGAAGAGTGTACCAGATATTACTCCGCTCAAATAATTGATGCCATTGAAGACATTCACAAAACAGGTGTTATACACAGAGATATTAAACCGGAAAATATACTTTTAGATGCCAATAGAAGAATAAAGCTTACTGATTTTGGTACTGCAAAGATTTTAGACAAAGATGAATCTATAGGAGGCTACGATTTGCTTACAAGATCCAAGTCATTTGTTGGAACGGCTGAATATGTTTCACCTGAACTACTAAATGACAGCTACACTGATTATAAATGTGATATTTGGGCGTTTGGGTGCATTTTGTTTCAAATGATTGCAGGAAAGCCTCCTTTCAAAGCATCTAATGAGTATCTAACTTTCCAAAAAGTTCAAAAAATTCAATATGCCTTTTCAGCTGGATTTCCAACAGTCATTAGGGATTTGGTTAAGAGAATTTTATTGAAGCAACCTGAAATGAGACTTGAAATTAAAGATATCAAAAAGCATATGTTTTACAGTGAGATTGATTTTGAGAATATATGGCGAGAAGAACCTCCAGTGATTCAACCATATAAGATGAATGCGAAGTCTATGGCTCCAATACCACATTTGACAAATCAACCTTTGCCAACAGAAAACAACAAAAAAATTATAAAGAGACCATCCACTTCTGTTATAAGAACAACTGAAAGTTCAATGACATCATCAATCAGCTCTTCAAATTCTAAAAGCAATTCATCAACTCCTGTAAAAACCACTAGCTCTATAAAAAAGAAAAATCCGGTAGATCCTAGAACCCAGGGGATCTTGGACAATGCAAACAAGAAGATTTTAGAAAGAAAACAAAAGTTGAGTGGACTTTCCAAACCTAGTATTAAGAGAGACGAATCTAAAAATGCAGCAAGAGCTGCTATGTCAGCCACAAACAAAAATGGTTCTAGAGGCTCTTTGGATAAAAGAAGGAGTAAAAAATCTGATAAAGCTGATATGTTTGCTACCTCAATGCCAAAGACTGCAACCGGTACAGCAACTGGAAACCTTAAAACAAGCATTAAAAATCAAAATGAGTTTAATGGCTATATTGACTTGGTATCTATAGCGAAGTTATACTTACTTCAAGACGAATACATTTTGTTCACTGGATTAGTTGATTGTGTTTTAACAGAGACTAGCATAATCAAAAGTTTGTTGAAAAGGAAGCAAAGGACTTTAACTGAATTACCTCTATTTGAAAACTCCCCTTATTATAAATCCAATAATTCTATAGCAAAGATGGTGTCTGTTAACAAAGCATTTTTAGCTTTTAAGATACCTGATAATTCAGCATTGGAACCTACTTTCTGGCGCGCAAGTGATTCGCAGCCATTAACCCACTTAATAGACGACGATGTAACAGATAAAAACAATTTATTGGCTTTGTCACATTACGAAACTAAATTGTGTTGCATTACAAATTTGGGAAGATTGCTTTTGTTTGTTAAAACTACTGATTCAAGCGAATATGCTTTAAACATAATTGTTGAGATGAACAACAAAAGTAGTACACTTAGAGAGGTTACACAAGCAAAGCATGAACTTCAATCAAATTATCAATTTATTATTAATGACGATCAAAACAATTCCATTGTGTTTTCCATTCCACAGCAAGATTGTGTTACTTGGATTTCTCATTTTAAGAAAACTCTGTTTTACGAATCAAGCACTTTACTCCAAAATACCAAAAATACTTCTGAAAGCGGAGCTAAAGGAAGAATGTTTGACTCTTTTGTGAATATGAAGGAAAGTCAAAAGCTTCAAAAAAAAACAATTACCAAACCAGAATCTTCAATGAAACTTGTGAGTGGATTGCCTGTTTTCGATTCCAATACTGAATCCAGCGGCAGAAGAAGCAGCAATTATTCAAACGAAAGTCACACTGAAACAACTAGTAAGTTGTCATCAGTGAAAAAGTTTTTGTCAAGAAAAAACCAATCCTAGGTTATATACATTCTGTCTTTCATTATGTTTTTATTATTATTAAAGTTGTTATAACATTAACCATAGAATCTAATAATCAATAATTTAATCAGTTAAAATAAAAACCGTTTTCTTCCTATTGAAATCAGAAGTCTAACGTCTAAAAAGTAATTTGTTTCATCATTTAAATTATTTAATTTTTAAGAACTTTATTTAGAAAAAAAATATTAGGCTATTGTTTATAACAATCAATCAATAATAATAATGAATAAATCCAACTAAGTAATGTATTAATATAAGTAATACAAATAACGTTTCTTGGGGGGTTTCTCCTCTTCAATAAATCTAAAATATTCTAATAAGTATTGTACAAATTTTAAAACTTTAATGGAAGCATTACGTTTTGCCCTTTTATATACTCTGCGTGAAAAATTTTCAGCTTTGATTTTTTCTTCATTGAAAATTTTTCAAATGCGTTCGGGTAACTTACTTATATCCGAAAATTATGTGCGTCACGTTTTTTATATTTTTTTCTGCAAAATCTTTACAAAATTAAAAGTCGATTATATTAACATTACAATGTTTTGCTTTATATACTGCTCCACAAGATCATATCTCATAACGTAAATACCACCAACCACAAGCTCTACTTCTTCCTGAGTCTCTTTAATAAATACACTGTAAACAACATTTTCACTTTGTGGATCGTTGTTTCCTTTGACAAAAATAAATACAAACTCTTGCATATCAGGTTCAGTAACCATTTTCACATTACTATTTGGATCATTGATTTGTTGGAAACTATCTGGAAGATGCAAAAGAATAGTTGAGTTATAAAGCTTAGATAGAATTTTAAACTTACTTTTCATGTATTTGTACTCTGCCTCACTCAGTAGTTTATTCACAACCAAACCAGATTTTTCAATTAAATTTTCTTCATCCCAAACCTGAAAATCGTTTTCTTCTAGTAACATCAAAAACTTGTCTATCTTTTGCAATCTACAGCGGAGATACGACCTCATCAAAAACTTGACTCTTTCCAGCTCGGCTTCCATACACAAAATCGGTATTTTGTTCAGTTTTTTCTTTATCAGCAGTTGTTCATTATTTCTTCTATCATCTGTAATTTCATTCAAGTTTTCACTTTCTTGCATCATATTCCAATAATCAATGTATTCCACTTGTCTTTTTAGGTTATCAGTAACCAGATTAAAAACTTCTTCTTTATAAGGTAACAATTCAGGAGATAATCTTTCATTTCTCCAAGCTGTAGTCAATTCTATGTATGCTTGGATGTCAACTTGATTTTTTTCTGTTTTTGAAAGTCTTTCCGTCTGTATTGTTGGCAAACTTGAGTATATGTTAGATACATGTGAGATGTCATTATTTTCACTCATCAAAGATGTGTTTGCTTCGGATACCACGTTTGTTGTTCCATCTATTCTTGAACCCGTTCTGAAACTGTTGTTCATTATATCGCTCATGGATTTACTTGTATTGGCATTTGTTACATTGTTCAAATTAGTTCTGGAAAAACTTGAATTGCTGTTGTTTTCCAAATCAGCCAAAATATCATCAATGTTCATATTAGTGATAAAGTCTACCTTGGTTCAAATTACTGCCTATTTCATAAATTATATTCTAGCTATACAAGAGTTCTGTTATGAAAAAAAAAAAAATAAATTGTGATTCTTTCAGGCTGTTTTGGCATTATTAGAAATTGGCGTTCACACGGACTTTCGCGTATGGTCGTTTTAAGACTGAAAAAAAAACAGCTCACGTGCCATACAGCAAAATCACGTGACCTGTACTAATTTACGTAATTGGTGCTAAATCACGTGATACCCAACAATCCTGCCAGCATGGCATAACCCGAAGTGACTGAAGAAAAAAGAAGACAAAAATACTAACAAACTGCTTATACACTGTGCCGCTTTCCAGCAATACTTTACACACTACCATAAACTTTCAAACCCTAACATTACCTAATCGTTTACTAAATTGCTTCAATCGGAGTTTCTGCTCATTAGAAATGTATTAGTAATTTTTTTGTTCATATATATAAGAGTATCGGAGATAAACGGCTTTTTTTTGTTGCCCAACGTTAAACAGAAAATGGAGCCCACTAAGGATTGCCTAATACCACACTTTACGTTTCATTCACCCATCATTTTTTTTGGAAGGTTTTTCTTCACTATTGGATATTCTTATATAAGTAGTAATAAGCTGTTATATTCAAAAGGTAGTATAGGTGTTAGTTGTTTTTTTTCTTGATATAATATAACAACTGAATATACTTAAAGAACCAAGCTACCCAATAATAATAAAACAAAATATAAAAAAAAACATAATGTCAACCTTTTCAGATATAAAAACAGCTATAGAAGATTTCAGAGAAAATAAGTTCCTTATAGTCATGGATGACGAGAACAGAGAAAACGAAGGGGATTTGATAATTGCTGCAGAAAACCTAACTTCTTTACAAATGGCTTTTATTGTTAGATATTCAAGTGGTTATATTTGTGCACCTCTTACAAACGAAAGAGCAGATCAACTAGATTTACCATTACTGACAGACTTCGAATATAAGGGGTCAAGTGATTCTAAGGGAACCCCATATACTATTTCTGTTGATTTCAGAGAAGGATCCACCACCGGTATTTCTGCTACTGATAGAACTTTAACAGTAAGAAAATTAGCCGACAGTGTTACCGTTACAAAGCCGGAAGAATTTATTAAACCAGGCCATATTGTTCCTTTAAGAGCAAATGATAAAGGTGTTTTAGCAAGAAGAGGCCATACTGAAGCTGCTGTTGATCTATGTAAGCTGGCAGGTTTAAAGGAAGTTGGTGTTATTGGTGAATTAGTCAAAGAAGATGATGGTGAAATGATGAGATTGAAAGAATGTCAAGAATTTGCCACTAAACACGATATTAAGATCATCACCGTTGAAGCTTTAGCTAAATATATCGAAGAAAATGGATACAACTAAAAATAAAAAAGCTCATTTCTATTACAAATTTACATAATACTAATATAAAAAATACCTTATTTCTTCTTGGATGGTCTTTCCTTAGCTGGAACCTTTCTTTCTTTTTGACCATAAACTAACTTATGTGGAGTCATGAATGATTTAACAACTTCAGGACTAACCTCAGCTCTTCTATCTTGGAATTCCTTAACAAAGGCTTGTAAAGCATCAATACAGTGTTTCTTCATTTCACTACTTAACAATTCACCCTTTTTGTAAGCTTCTTCAACTTGTTCTAAGAAAGCATCATCGTCTTTGAAGAATCTCATGTATTGATAAGCAATATCAACATCAACATTACCACCTTTTTGTCTGTGTTCTTCCAAAGTAGCTTGACCACCTGAGAATGCAAACTTGTTGATTTTCTTTTGGATTTGCTTTGCTGTATCAGTCATGAAAATAGCAGAGTTTTCATCAGAAGCAGACATCTTGGTATTAAATCCTTGTAAGGCTGGGAAGAACTTAGCATGCAACAAAGATGGCTTACTGTATTTTAATTTGACAGCTACATCTCTACAAACTCTGAAATATGGATCTTGATCAATGGCACATGGAATCAAACATGGGGTCTTTGCAGGCAAGCCTAATACATCTGGGAAAGAAGATGGGAAAGCAGTAGAAATTTGAATGGAGGCAAAGTGGAACTTACCAATACAATCGCTATCTTTGAAACCAAAAACGGCTTTAGCAGTGGTACCGTTGATTTGTCTAGAAGTTCTAACAACATTTTCGTAGAAAGCACCACCCATGTATTCTAAATCAGAAAAAATGAAGGTGTTTTCTGGGTTGAAACCACAAGCAATGATATCCTTACAGTTGTCCTTGGAGAATTGCTTAACATTGTCAATTGTTAATTTAGGTTTAAACAAGAACTTTTCATCATCTGTAAGTTCGACAACTAATGGACAATCAAACACATCTTGTAACCACTTGGTAAAGACAAATGGAATCATATGACCCAAATGCATAGAGTCAGATGAAGGACCTCTACCAGTGTATAAGAAGAAAGGTTCTCCGTGTTCATACATGTCCAAAATTTTTGTGAAATCTCTTTCACTAAAAAATACTCCCTTTCTTAACCAGTGGTGTGGTTTATGGCCAGTAACTTCTTCGAATCTTTGCAAAGTAGCTTCTGTGATTGGAGAAGTACCGAATTTAGCAATCAACTTATCGTAATCAATACCTAATTCTTCACCATCTTCACCAACAGCACCTTCAACTTCCCATGGTGTAATATTTTGTTCTTTTGATTCTAATTCAGTTTTTTCCAGCTTTTTAGCTATTTCATCACTCATTCTTTTTATTAATGTATATAATTTATATGGTCTGACTTATTTTGTTGTTTATTTAGTACATGTAAACATAGACTGTTTTTTGACGATCGTTGATGAGTCAATTGACTTTTTAAAAAAAATTTTTTTTTTTTTTCTTTCAAACAGGTTTTCGGGGCAGAATATGAAAACAGTGCGGTTTAATATCCTTTGCTAAAGAAGTAAGTGAATTCTTAGAACGATAATAACTAAAAAGGATTAAGCCAAATTGCTATACTTATAAATAACAGCAGCAATAAACATATTAATTGATTCATGATGTTGAATTAAACAGACTCTTAGTAGTTTTGTTGAGCGAAGAAATAACAGCTTTTGTAGAATTCAGCGTTAAATTTGAAGCATTTATAATTGAATCATTTTCGGATATAAGAGAGTCAATTGTAGTATTGATGCCTCTAGCGATAGTTGTATTTATATTTTTCTGTATAGCAATTGTATCTATCGGAGTTTTCTTAATTTCCGAAATTGATGCTATAGTTGCATTGATCGTATCATTTTTGATCTTTGGAATCGAAGCCTTCTTGGCAATGGATAATATTGAGGTAGAGTTTATAAGCTTTGTGGGTATACTTGCAGCAGTTGAGTTAATCACGGACTTAACTGATTCTGATATACTTGAAAGTGAAGTTGTTTTTGATATATCATTGGTTAATAAAGAAGTAACCTCTTCAAAAATAGGTTGATCGAACACTATTTTTTTTCTACCAACAACACCTGTGGTGTACAATATTTTTTTGAAAAAGTTAAACCATAACCATAAGACTAACTTTAGAGGGCCTCTGATTAATCTTTTCCATAAAACCCATGAAATACAAAGGATTAAAAATCCAAACGACATATAAACTCTTCTCTTCTCCTTAGAACCATTCTTCTCTATGAGCTTCATTATTTTGGAAGATTGGGTTAGCAAGGTATCTAAAACATCAAATTTATCATTCAATTCCGTTAACATATTGCCCTGTATGTAAATTTCTTCTAGATTCAAATCAGTTTGTAAAACTGTTGATTTTAAAATTTGGTTTGATCTGATCAGAGATGTAGTTATCTGCTTATTTTTGCTTTTAAGTTTATCTTCAAATGCTTCAGCAGTTGCTTTTCCAGCAAAGTCCCCAAACACACCAGCAGATTCGTCTTCAGTATTCTTTTTAAGCTTTTCAAACTTCTTCATTATTTTCATTTTAGTATTTTCAGAATCTTTTGGCATTTGGGTTAATTCTTGTGAAATAGTCATTTGATATGAATTTTCCCAACATTGCAAGAAACTATAATTTTCAATAACAAAATCAATTTTTGTATAAACATCATTAAACCATTCTATTTCGTATTCCGAAAATAATCCATTTTTTCCTACATTTTTACCATGAAGCAGATTTAATAGGTGTAGTTGTTTTTCCTCAGAAAGTTCTTCATTCCCTACAATATCCAAAACATCAACAAATGGGTCCACTGGTATAGTAATTTGTATCAAATCTTGTAACATGTTTAAATAAAAACAATACTGCTCTATACCATATCTCAGTTTATTAGTTACATCAGTAATTAATAGATTCTGAGTTGGGGTATAAAATTTGTTAATTTTGTATGTTTTTGAAAAAGTTGTTAATTCATTTCGAAGTTTCTTTATGTTTTTCGTCTGCTCTTCGATATTATCTCTGAATGTATCCATTTTGTTTAAACAATAAGATTTAAAAAATGTGTATACAATTGAATTAACAAAAACCTTAGAATGTATTGGTTCACTTTAAAACAAAAGTATTTGGTATTTGAGTTTTGGTTGTTATATAAAAAACCTTTGAAGTGTGAAAAATCTCTTGGATGCAATTCAACAGCCCTTGTTTTTTTTTTTTCAGTTCCATTTTTTTGTTCATGCTGTTTTTTTTCAATTTATAGCAAATTGCTAGTTACTTTAAAGTATTGCAAACTTGCACTAGAGCAATTTATACTAGATACTATTAAAACTAGTTACTCATATATGATATCTATAACTTAAATTTTTTTTGCTTTTTAACATGTCAATACGAATCACAGTTTTATTTGTTTCTATAGGATAATTAATAACCAGATACGGCAGACGTCATATACACGTGACCATACCTTAATTTTTTTTTTGATCTTTAATCAATCCTAAAACGGTAAGAAAAAAACGCGCTTAAAAAGCTGGAAAAAAATAAATTTGAAAACACCCCCACACTCTTGTTTTTTTGCTTAATAACACGAGCCACAGCCTCAAAACAAACTCTAAAAATATAAAAAATAACAAAAATTAAGGATTAGTTCTTACTGGTCGTTGGAGGCTCCTTCAGATGGCGCCGTAAGTGAACAACTTACACGGGTTCGATTCCCGACTAATCCGAATATCTAATCTAAACAATTATTTTACTTTTTACTTTTTTCATTTTTTTATATATGATATTTCTTATCAGTGGATTTAATCAATTAATGGGAGATGATTGTTTTTAGTAAAGAAAAAAAAACACACACACACATATACTATTTTACTAATTATTGAAGTTTAAGATTATAACTTTAAATTTTTTTTTATTTTATTGTGGTAGATAACACCGTGGCAATAATTTTATACAGATGACGTTAAAGCAACAAGAAATTGCAAGTAGTTCAAAATCTAATAGTAATTTTACTCATTTTCTTATTCAAACTTGTTTACAAAGAAGATCAGGATGCAGTGAACAGAAATTTGACCAAATGATCAAAAAGATTTCTTTAATTTTATGGAAAATTTGCATTGATGAACTCAAAGGTGTTGACACACAAAGCAAGCAAGTCTTTTTTTCAAAGTGTTTTTTTGTAGTTTACAATACAGACGCTAATGAAAGCATTGACAAAGTAATGTTACAAATCAAAGAAAGACATTTAGATTCTTCCCTAAAGCTAAATGAAAAATTCTTGATTTATATTGACAAACCAAAAGATATCTTAATGTTTCTTGTTATAGACTTTGATAAAGTGTATACAGGCAAAGTAAATCTAGAAAAATCCAAAGGGTTTAATTTATCTAAGGTATCTACAAATGTGATTAAAAATTATAGTTTTGCAATCCAAAATGATATCAAGTCATACTGTAAGCTGTACTTGAAAGCTATAGCCAAATAGCTTCATACCATGTAAAATCTATTGATTAAGGATTTCCAACGGGTTTCTTTTGCTCGTTTATATATAAAATTTTTTTTTTTTTTTTTTTGTGTTTTTCACGTTTAAGTGAGAAAAAAAAAAGAAGGGATCCATCTACACTAAAGTGATGTCAGGCTAAAAATAATTTAACATTTGTATACTAAAAGTTCATATCACTACAAACCAGATTCTTAAATAACCAAATAAGATGGTGACCAATACAAAATCCAAGACTTCAAAGAATGTTAAAAAGGTTTTGAATCCTTTAACCACAGAGATGGAATTCTCTGGGATGACCGGTGCTTTAGCCATTTCTTTGGGATTACCTATTTTGATCGTAATTTTGAATCAAATGATAAGACCAGATTATTACATCACTGGGGTTTTTGAAAACTTTAACATCAAAGAAGTTCTTTTTGGTGGTGAAATCAAGTCTTTAAAGGAATATTTGTGTAACTCAAAAGAAACCTGGGTTTACTATTTAATTTGGTTTTTTGCATTAGCCGTCTTAGATGTTGGATTACCTGGAAAGACAATGAATGGTATTCAATTAAGAGATGGAACCTACCTTTCCTATAAAATCAATGGTGTTGCAATTTCTACTTTTTTGATCATTGTATTAGCTTACAGATTTAAGTTAACAAATGGTGCCATGCCGGAATTGCAATACTTATACAACAATCACTTAGAAATATGCATAGTGACTATTCTTTTCTCTTTCTTTTTGAGTTGTACAGTTTATTTTATGTCATTTGTTCCTTTGCTATTCTCTAAAAAGAATGGTTTTAAAACAAAAGAAAAAATTTTAGCTTTAGGAGGTAATTCTAGAAATGTTATTTATGACTGGTTCATAGGTAGAGAACTAAACCCTAGAGCAGGACCATTAGACATTAAGCTATTTTGTGAATTAAGACCTGGTATGCTTTTGTGGCTTTTGATAAATTTAGCTGCCTTGCATCACGTTTGGATCAAAACTGGTGTTTTAAACAACGCTTTATTGCTTATCAACATTTTACAAGGTTTCTACATCTTTGATGGTGTATTAAATGAAGAAGGCTGTTTAACAATGATGGATATAACAACTGATGGATTTGGATTTATGTTAGCATTTGGTGATTTATCTTTGGTTCCATTTACTTATTGTTTGCAAGCCAGATACTTAAGTTGTAATGTCATTGAATTAGAAAACTGGCAATTAGGCTTAATAACCTTTGTGATGATGCTAGGGTACTACATATTCCATTCTTCTAATCAGCAAAAATCTGACTTCAGACAAGGTAAATTACCACACATGAAGAGTATACAAACCCAAAGAGCAACCAAACTACTATGTGATGGTTGGTGGGCTAAATCTCAACATATCAATTACTTTGGTGATTGGTTGATTTCCTTGTCTTGGTGTTTAACTACTTGGAACACTAACGCTTTAACTTATTACTACTCATTGTACTTTGCTACTTTACTGCTACACAGACAACAAAGAGACGAACACAAGTGTAGAGAAAAGTATGGTAAATCCTGGGAAGAATACGAAAAACAAGTTCCTTATAAAATTATTCCATATGTTTATTAACTTAGTAAACAATTAGCATCTTATTAAATATGTATATATTAACTAAATCTAATGAAGAAAAAATAAAAAAAAAAATTTATAAAGAATTAGAAAAGCCTTTTAGCGTGTTTATATGCAATTTCAAAAAAGAAATTATTCTTGAATTTCTTCTGAATGAGTTGCAATCAAATCAGTTTGGTATTTCAACAATGATTCTAACAAATGCTTTTTGAATTCATTTGAAACAACAGGCTTTGAATCTGATGACAAAGATGAAGTATCAAGTTCAATCAAAAACTCGTCCTCATCATGCATAAATTCAGGTACAGTGACATTAAATGTTTCTGGATCTTTACCTTCGTCTTTGGATATAACTTGGCCTTTAAACTTCAGTTTCAAATCAAAATAACAAATCACTTTACCCTTTCTTTGTGACACGTTAGAATCACCGCTAATCTGATTCAATTCTATAATTTCAATCTTGAAGTCTTGATGATCATATTCCAGAGGAATAAATCTATCTTCAAAATATGTTTTACTCCAACTTAAAGTATTCTTCTCGACCCAGTGCCAATTTTTTGGATTAACCACAACCATTATAATGTTTTTCTTATTTTTTTTCTTATTTATTACTGTATACAAACTTTCTATTCTGTATGGGCTATACGATTTTCTCTAAACACTAATTATAAATCAATATATTTAAAATATTCTTATATATGAGTAACAAGTTTCTAGAAAAAAAAAAAAAAATTGAAATCCCATCATGTATCGTTGATTTTTTCTCTTATGCTTTCATTCAAAGAGAGTCACGTGGAATCTTGCACTAAAATCCTTCTGGAACTCCTTTAGCTGGAACTGTATCTGTACATACATATGTCCCATTGGTTTCACTTAATGCAACCCATTTAATTGATTGATCATGGTTGACCAAATTTGTTAATCTTTTAAACACATCCAAGTCAGAGTATGATATATTCAGTTTTGGATCAATGTACTTGACTTTTTCATTGTATTTTATGTAACAGTTCTTCTTTATATTTGTGCCATTGGTGTCTGTAACATTTTTGTAAAACAAGGAGGGTTCAAGCAGATATCTTAGTTGTATTTGTTGTTCAGTTTCAGTATTTTCGTCTTTGTTAACATTAATAACTTTGGAGAAATTTCCGTATTCTCCGAACTTTCTAAAACTATTCATAGTTTGTTGGATCTCATGCTTTGAAAAATTAAAAGATCCACTGGTTTTTACTTCACTTTCAAATAAATCGTTTTTTTTGTATTGTAAATGAACTAATCTTTCCATTTTTATCTGCTCTTTGGAAACTATGTTAAAGTTGTACATTGAATTTAGCTCTTTTGTGCTCGGCTTTTCATATGAATTGAAATTATAAATGGTGAATAAGTTTCTTTTCGTTTTGTTATCAGGCCCTTCATAAATAATTTCTTTGACATCTTCATTTTGTTCTATTTTTACATCTGTAACTTCCAAATGAGGCAAGCTTTGTCTGAGCTTTTCAAATTCTTGATTTTTTTGTTCCAAGTACTTTTTCTTCATCGATTTACTCATTGATTTTGTTTCATCTTCCAGTTCCTGTTTTTTCATAACTTCATAATCATTAGGAGATAAATATATGATATCAGAAGAGTATCTTAAAACTTTTTCTTCATCCTTAAATTTGACTTTATACTTCTTTTGTTGTTCTTCTATAAGTTTCTTTTCAAAAATTTCTATTTCTCTAAAACGCTGTAATGACTCCGTATTTAATTTTTCAGTTTCTTTAGCATTTGCAAGTCTTTGTTCTTGGGTAAGCGGAACCTCAACAACCCTTTCAGGCTTTCCCAAATTTCTTTTCTTTCTGTTTATTTCTTCATTCTTCAAATTTTCGTATGTTTTCAATCTATTTGATCTTGTTGAAGTTCTAGAACTTTGTCTTCTCGTGTCTGGATCCAAAAATTCAGTTGCATTGAAAGTTTCACTATCTGGTTTTTTTCTTTTAACTGCAGAAGATTTTGAATTATTTCTTTTGATTAAAACAGGTATTTGTTTATTTCTTCTTGCCATTCTTTTCTTCCTTTTTGCCTCATTGAGTTTATTTTCACTTTCATCGTCTGAATCACTTTCTTCTGATGAGGAATCACTTGCACTAAATGCATCGTCATCACTGTTGTTCATATTCTCATCTACTTCCATATCAGTATCATCAACTCTTTCTTGAAATACCATATTCATTAGCTCATCCTCTTCATCAATACTTCGGTTGATGCCATGGTCTTGATTCAGAAGCTCTTTTTCTTCATTGATTAATTTGTATAGGTTGTTACCCCTATTACTTCTCTGGGACCTTCCAATAGACATGTGATTAAATATGTGTTTTTTAATTCTTAAATAGCAATCAAAAGTGGTTTATAATCCATGGGGTTTCTATTGCTAATTACCAAAAAAAAAACAAACAAACAATCACTTGTACACCTTTATTGAGTATGAAATAAGTTTTTTAAACAAAAATTTTTTTTTTCCCCCGTCTTTTTTAAAGTTACTGTTTTATCCTTCAATATTCGTGGGTTTCTTGAATATTACAGAAGAATTATATTAAAAGACCAAAAAATAATAACACTCTTCTCTGCAATATTTACTTTAAGAATGTTTCAAAAGCGTTTGAACTTTTATAATTTAAAACGTTTAGTGCACGTTAACCCAAATATTGGTTTTAATCCAAATACTGCTTCAAAAGTTGCGGCAAGCGAAGGATCTTCTTTTTCTTCTGAAGAGCAATCTCACTTTGCTAATTTAGCTCCTACATGGTGGGATCCTTCAGGTAACCAAAGAATACTACATTTGATGAACACCAAAAGAATAGAATTTATTAAGGATACTTTAACTAAGAATTTTGCTAAAGAAAGAAGCAACAAATCTAAAGAAGATGAAATTTATATTCCTAAATTTAACAAAGATCTCTTACCAGATTATATAAAAATTCAAGTAGACAACATGGAAGGAGCATATCTAAATGATTTATTTAAAAACAATGTCAAAGACTGGAAAGTCTTGGACATGGGGTGTGGTGGTGGTTTACTTACCGAATCATTATCAAGACTAGATGTATTCAAGCAAGTCATAGGTTACGATATGACTGAAGAATGTATCCAAGTGGCCACACAACATGCCAAAAGTGACTTGGCTTTAAGTAAAAATTTAGAAGATGAAAGTTTGAAATACGAAATTAAGGATTTATTTACGGAAAATAATGTAAATGAAAAATTCGATATGGTATGCTGTTTTGAGATGCTTGAACACGTTGATGAGCCATTCAAAATGCTAAATTGTTTGAAAGACAGATTGAACACCGGTGGTGTTTTGGTTTTAAGCACAATAAATAAAGAATTAGTATCTTTATTGACAACTATAGTTGCTGCTGAACACATTTTAAATTTGGTTCCACGAGGCACACACACCTTTGACAAATACATCAATTGTTCAGAAATAGAAAATTGGGCATTCAGAAATAAGATGGAAGTTATAGAAGCAAATGGTGTTATGTTCAATCCTATCAAGGATGAGTGGGAACTGCATTCTAAAAAAGACATTGGAAATTATTTTATTTCTTTAAAGAAACTATAGATAAAACACTAAGAAAATTGTATATATCATTGTTAACCTGTCATTTATTATATCAATCCTGAATGTCTTTTAATAAATTTCGGAGTATACATTTATAATTGTGTAGCGGATAACATTTAAAATGTTAAAAAAAAAGGTGACAGATAAGTCGTCACAGACAGGATTCGAACCTGCGAGGCCAAAGACCATTGCCTTAGCAGGGCAACCCGTTAACCACTCCGGCACTGTGACTTATAAGTCAAAGAGTTGTAATTATCATTAACTGATGGAATAAAAAGCAAAAGTGTAAAAATTTTGTTTTTTAGCGATTTACTTTAAGAACATGACTGTTTTAGGTGAAACAAATTTGCGATTGATATAGGAGTAATAGCCAGCTTATTTTTTATCAATTTATTTGATTCAGTTAAGGTTAACTTGATATGGTTTATTAGCTTTTAATAAAAATATAATTTGATTTTTTTTTTATTGTAAAAAAAAAAAAAAAATATTGCTTAAACTACTATTAGTTTAACATCGATAATAAAAAGGCCAAGGTATAATGCCATTTAGTTCTAATAAATTTCAAATAAATATATATATTAAAAGATCCAAATCATTCAGCTACAACATCTTTTCCTTGTTCAGCAATAGGATCCGCTTCATTGTCTAAAAATTCTGGTTCAATTTGAGTATCGTTTGCATCAAGCACACCTAAATTTTCTAAGTACGATCCACTTCCAGCATTGATAGAGATACCATTGTTGTCATTTTCCTGCATTAAAAAATCAAGTTCTTCATTTAATTCATCCTCATCAATCTCATTTTGACCATTACCCATGTTTAAAATTTCATTTATCTCATCTGTTTGTTGCATCATGTCATCCAATTCGTCTTTTAAGTCGTAGATGGAATCGGCATTGAAGATCTTGCTGTTGGCTTTATTAAACTGTTTAAATTGCTTGACTTGCTGTTGCATATTTGTTATAATATTCAAATTGGTCTTAACATTGATATTACTTAATTTTTGTTGCTGTATGTTCATCAAAGAATTTTCATATTGCATCAATTGGTTTGATAGTGTGCCTTTTTGTTTGAGTAAGTTCAAAAGCTTCTTTTTAAGAAAAGAATTCTTTTGATTTTGTTTATATTGCTTTGTATTAACTGCTATTTGTTGTTCAACATTATGAAGTTTTAGGTTTAAATCTTTTATGGTGTTGTTTATAGATGTTTCACTGCTGTCAAAGACCTTATCGTCTAAATCAGAGTTTGAGTTGTTAGAGCTTCTGTTACCAAAAAGTCTGTTCATTTCGTTATTTCCTGAAAAAAAAAAAAAAATACTTTTAAATTCTGGGGATTTTATTTACTTATTTTATCCATACCAAAAAGATACGATCTTTGTTGATATATGTTATCAGGGGCAAAAGTAATAGAAAATAACCACGTATCACAGCAGAGGAGGAAAAAAAAAATACAGGTATCCCACTTGCACGTGACCCAATTAATGTAATGTCATTTTATCACATTTGATGACTTAAATAACCAAAACAAAATGCTGAGTAGAACAGAATAGCATGGTAATCTTAACATGAGAACCAACAATTTGAAAGAACCCCTCCCCAGAACAACTAAAGCAGCATTTCATTCTAATCATGTCTTACAAGAAGTCCGAATAAATGACTTCAATGTAAACAAAAAAAACTCCCCATGTACTATAATCAACACAAATGACCAGTAACCCCTATCATATGGTAGTATCACCTGTGAATAAAACAATCCATCCCTTAAAAAAAGCAAAAAAAAGCCCTTCTTTCTTACTTTATTTACAATCTTGTGTCCAAAAAAGACTGCTATTTTGCCATTAATTAAACTGTTTTAGTGTGTAAATTTTTGCCCTTCAGCGCATGATAAGATGGCGTTTTTTCAAAATACTTTCACATGGGAGGGTGATGCCGGTCTTTTTTTGTGTGCAAACTGCTATTTTGGATTGTTTCCCTAAGCAAAAAACACAGAATTGAGCTCCCCCACAGCAAAAAAAAAAGGATGAATTTTTCTAGAAACGTAGCAAAATTTGCGGGCATCTTGTCAGAAGGCACCACGGAAAAAAAGTATGGTATAATATTCAGGTTTTTTTTTGTCTTATTTTACTGCTCTTCAACTATATAAGAGGATTGAAATCATCAATATTATAATTTGATTTCAATCTTAAAAATAGAGAATATTCAAGAGATAACCAAAATACTTATAGATAAAAATCATCTAGTTACAACAAACAACACATAGTTATACAATTTTTTTTTTTTTCAAAACAAAAAAATATACTTAACACAACTTATAACATTAGTTAATTTAAATAAAACACCCCGTTAATATCTTCAATTAATACATCTTTTTCTTTTGAACTATTTCAACATGGACGAAGCTAGCATTATGGATTCTTTATCCGATAATAAGGGAAATGTGGTTGATTTAAGTAACATTCACAAGACTGATAAATATCCAAAAGAACAAACAGTTACTCAAGCAAACTACATTCATGCAAACGATGACGAAGATGATTCATCTGTGATGATCACCTTTGATACCTACTCTATGTCTAACTTTGTTCTCTTTTTAACCTTTGTAGCATCCATTTCTGGTTTTATGTTTGGTTACGATACTGGTTATATCTCTACCGCATTGATTTCCATGAAGAAGGATTTGTCTAACAAAGAACTTACCTACGGTGACAAAGAATTAATCACTTCTGCTACATCTCTTGGTGCATTAATTACTGCTTTATTTGCAGGTACTGCTGCAGATCTATATGGTAGAAAAAATACGATTATGTTTTCGAATCTTTTGTTTTTAGTAGGTGCCATCCTACAAGTTTGTTCCCATACCATTTGGCAAATGATCATAGGTAGATTTGTTATGGGTTTTGGTGTAGGTATTGGTTCTTTAATTTCTCCTTTATTTATTTCAGAAATTGCTCCAAAAAATGTCAGAGGTAGATTGACCGTTATCAACTCTTTATGGCTAACTGGAGGTCAATTAATTGCATACGCTATTGGTGCTGGTATCCAACATATTAACAACAGTTGGAGAATCATGGTTGGTTTATCTATGGTTCCTGCTGTTATCCAATTGTCTATGTTCTTCAAGTTACCAGATACTCCAAGATACTACTGTATGAAGAATGACACTGAGTCAGCCAGAAAGGTATTGAAAAAATCATACGTTAACGCTACTGATGAAATTATTGACTTGAAAATCAAAAACTTGATTGAACTTAACAACTCTATTCACGGTAAGACTGTCTGGCATAAAATTGTCAATACCGTCAAGGAACTACATTCTGTACCTTCCAACTTCAGAGCCTTGGTCATTGCATGTGCTTTGCAAGGTATTCAACAATTTACAGGTTGGAATGCTTTAATGTATTTCTCTGGTACTATTTTTGAATCCGTTGGTATCAAAAACTCAGCTGCTGTTTCCATTATCATTGCTGGTACCAATTTCATTTTCACATCAGTTGCTTTTATTGTGATTGATAAGGTTGGTAGAAGATTAATCTTATTGATTGGTTTACCATGCATGGCTTTGTTTTTAACTATCTGTGCTATTGCATTCCACTACATTGACTTGAAGTTTGAAGGTAACGATATCATTGCTGGAAACGGTGGTTTTTCTGCTCCAGGTATTATTGTTATCATATCAATGATTGGATTTGCTGCTTCTTATGCTGTTGGTATTGGTACAGTTCCATGGCAACAATCTGAACTATTTCCACAAAACGTCAGAGGTGTTGGTACCTCTTTCTCTACTGCTACCAATTGGGCTGGTTCTTTAGTTATCTCTTCTTGTTTCTTAACAATGTTGAAGAGTATTTCTCCACCAGGAACATTTGCTTTGTTTGCTGCTTTATCTGTGGTTTCATTAGTATTTGTTTACTTCTGCTACCCAGAACTAAGTAACCTAGAATTAGAAGAAGTACAATTAGTTTTGACTGATGGATTTAAGATCAAGCAATCTCAAGAGTTGGCTAAACAAAGAAAATCGGAACATATTAAACAAAAGAAGTTATTGCAAATGATGGAGTTCAACAATACTCAATTAGACCAAATTGATACTGGCCTATTAGAAGAAAGCAGCGAATCTGCAAGCATTTCTAAGAAGCTAATTGAAAAGAAAAAAAATAACAATTCTCAATTGACCACAGCTGATGATGAATACAGATCTCAACAACAAGCTTTAGGCAATAACACAAATAACACATCTGTCGGAAATGGAGAAAGAAGCGAAGAGCACGTAGGATCTTCTGAATACAGAGTAAGTACTTATCAAGGAGAAACTATTTTATCTGATACTGAAGATGATTAGTTTGTAATGAATATTATATAAATGAATGCTTTAATTTGCAATGAATAATGTCTACTCCAATTGTTAATAATTTAAACATGTTTCATCGGTAAATGTCGATGATAGTTAGCGTTTCCTTTAATCCGACAAAAAAAACGCAAACAAGCTTTAAATGAGTTCTTTTTTTCTTTTTTCTTTTTTATATATGTCAAATTGATTCTAATCACGTATATTTTAAATTATACTTTTTTTTTTTTTTTTTCTGATAGTTTATATCTTAATATTCAATATATGAAACCCAAAAACAAATTTTGTACAGACCAGAGAAATATGAGTATGCTAAGAAACGTCTTTGGACAAAAGTTTGGAATAACCGTTTTTACCAATAAGGCTGTGAAGTCTAGATCTCCTTTATACACCTTATTAACCACCAAGTTCAACAACCCTTCAAAAAAAGAAGATGAAGAAATCCCGATTCAAATCAACACACATTTTCCTACTCCAGAGGAATGGTCATATATAAGAGGAGATTGTAATAGATCTTTGAATGTTTATAAAGATGATGATGCATACGGAATTAATGATATTATCAAGAAAGAAGATGACCTAAAAAAATACTTGGGAAAGTCTCAATTACCTGCTGAAATGAAAAAAGAAGGTTCTTTATACTCTTGGGACGGAGAACTTTGGGTTGATTGGGAAAACAAGAAATATGGAGTTTATAAGTATAACGTTGAAGACAAAAATTTATAGTTTATATATATTGGCAAATATAAGTATACTTCTTAAAAGTTAATTCTTTTGACAACATAGTTCTGAGCTAATATTTGAAAATTTAAAATTATCAATTGTTCAATCCATTCACTAACCCATTTACTTGGGTCTATTTCCTTTTCTTGGAACTTCTTGTAGTTTAAAACCCATTGAATCCACTTATCAGGGATAGATTGAGATCTTTGGATGATTTCAACGTTATTGGTTATATCCCTTAAAACAAATACCAAGGAAAAGTTTCCTTCTTTAGTTGGATCAACTACAGATTCTGCTTCTTTGGCATCCGTGCCTTCTTGCAAAGGAACGGTAACACCAACTACGGATATGAATATTTTACTTTGTTTGGATTGCACATCTCCCTCAGTGGATGCCTTGTATCTGTTTACAGTATCTTCCAAATTAGCCAAACATAGCTTTTCAGCATCGTTTACTTTACCTTCAAAAAAGTTTTGACTTTCAGATAATTCACCCAATATTTCCTTTATGTGAACTTCAACACCATCTTGGACTTGATCAGACAAAATGTTACGGAATGTTGATCTACATAACTTATCAAATTTCCAATTAGGTATATCGTGTTGCAAGAAAATCATCAAATCCTCTTCATCATCTTCATTATCATCAATAAAATCAGGCACATGCTCTTCAATTTTGTTCATAGTTTGACTTAGTAAATCTTTGAAGCCCTTTTGTAAATCATTTAATTCCGGTTTACTCATAGCTCCAAGATTCTTTTGCAAGGTGGACTTTGTTTGATTTATCAAAGAATCAACATCACCTAGTTTACTTGTTGTGGCATTAGAAAACCATGAAGTAAACCCAGAAAATGGTGCTGAGACTTCTTCTTCATGTACAGATTCTTCTTCGGCAGCTTCTTCAGATGGTTCAGTTTCTTTGGAAGCAGCACTGTTGTCTGATTTAGTTGCAGTTGGAGTTTCAATGTATTCAACACTTTCCTTCTCAATCTTAGAAGAATCTGGTTCTTCAGATTTAGCAGTATTTTTATGTTCTTCCAATTCATCCAAAAAATCAAGTACATTAGCATTATCTTTTTTAGAACTTAAAGCTGGTTTCTTTTTGTTTAATGATACCTTGCTTGTTGATTTTTTTGTAGACTTTTGAGGTAGATTATCTAAAAAATCCATAACATCTTTTTCTTTATCAGACATTTTTTATTTTTATTTTATTTTTATATTGCTTGGTGGTTTTTGGCGTAGCACAATCATTGAAGGTTAGAGCATAAAACAAGATAAAAATTAAGATAGGTTTTAAAACGAAAACACAAGAAAAAAAAACATAATCTTCCGAAAAAACGGGGTTGTGGTTATTTTGATCAAAGCACGTGATACCAAACTTATATCCGATTTAGAACCAAATTTCTTTTTTTTTTTTTCTTGTTTTCAAAATCTCCTATTTAGGAAATTTTGAAGCATTTTTTTTTTTCAGTTTTACCAAGCCAAAGAAAAGAAAGTAGGAAAAGTATCCAATTTTTAATTTAAGCTAAATATCATACTAATAAATAGTTATATATCTAGATAACTTATTTCTTTGTAAAAAAACGATAAAATAATTTAAATAAAAAACCTGAAGCTTATTATATTATTATCAAAATGCCATCTAAAAACAGTGTTAATAGACCAAAACAATTAGCCAACAACGCCAAGAGACAACAAAGAGCACATAAGAAAGCTATTTTCAGAAAAGATTATGGATTAAACTCTTTAAACTCGGCTGTCAGAGGTGCCAGAGCCAGAGTTGATTACTCCACTCAATTAGAAATATACAAAAATGAATATAAACCATTAGAGGTTCATCATGGTAGACTAACCAACTTATTGAGTAGTAAATCTTTATCCACCAAGAGAGCTCAAAAAATTTCAAGAAACATAAAATATATCGAAAAGAGAAAATACTTGAAAGATCAATTAAAGCTTGAAAAGAACAACGGAAATCCAAATGTAAACACTTTTTCTACTGATATCAGTGTTTTACCATCTACCAAGGTCAAGGATAATAGTTTAAAGCCTGTTGAAGCTGTTAAAAGTTATATCAATGAGGTTATCACCAAAAATAAACAACAATCTTTTAATTCCGGATTTATTGGTACTCAAGGTACTTTATTAGGTAAAGCTACTTTTTAAACAAAAAGGCACAATAAGAGTGTGATTTTTTTTTTTTTTAAATACAAAAAATATATATTGTTAGATAACATTTATTTTGCTTATTCAGTTAGAATACCCATTTTTTTCAAATTTTCATTGACTTTTTGTTTTAAAGTATCAATGACTTTCTTTTGGTCTTCAGCATTAAAAATTGCAGTACCTGCAACAATGACATTAGCACCAGCTTCTGCAGCAGCATCTATAGTTTTCAATCCTAAACCACCATCAACTTGAACATCAAGAGAAGTGAATTTATCTCTAATATATTTGACTTTAGGCATCATTTCTGGCATGAAAGATTGACCACCAAAGCCCGGTTCAACAGTCATGACTAATACCATATCAACTAGTTCCCCTAAATTGTCGACAACTTCAGCAGGAGTATTAGGTTTCAAAGCAACACCAACCTTCATACCATGTTCTCTGATTTTTTTGATCAAGGCTAATGGATCTTTTGTAGATTCGTAATGGAAGGTGAATTGATCAACTTTGATATTTCCTAATTCTTCAACCCATTGTTCCGGGTTAGAAACCATCATGTGACAATCAAAATACACACCTTGATCTTTAGGAATCAAGTTTCTTAAAGATTGGATAACTGGGAAGCCTAGAGATATGTTAGGCACAAAGTGGCCATCCATTACATCTAAGTGTAACCAATCAGCACCACAAGAATGAGCATGTTGACATTGAGAGCCTAATTGTGTGAAATCACAGGCTAAGATAGAAGGAGCGATATGAGCTTTGACCATTATATTGAATGGGGTTTGATATAAACCTCTTTGTAATTTTTGCCTAAAAAAAATATAATAAATAAAGATGTAGTTAAATATGTACCACATTAATAGGGAAAAAAAAATTCAGGAAAACTGCATTGAACGGAAATCATTGATCCGAGGATAATTACGTTTCTGACAATTACAGTTGTTTTTTTTAAAAAAAAAGAGGTTTAATCAATTGATTTGATACTATATAGCAGCACGTTATGGCTTTTGGTTTAACTTCTCAATTTCTTGTAAACCTAATTTTACATTATTTCTTAACTTTGCTGTGTTCCAAAAAGTACCATAAGACCAAGTTAAGTCTTTAGCACCTTCTTGATAACCATTATATTTGTTATATTGTTCAGACATGTTACCTTGATCTGAAACATGTTTTCTTATTTGATCTAAAAATGAATCTGCATAATTCATTAATGTTTGTAGTGTATCTATGTACATTTTTGAGCCATATGGAATGACCAAATTAAAGTTAGCATCAATGTCTCTTAAACAATTTAAAGGAAAATCAAAGATGCTGTGCCAGAAGGATTCATTTATCTCATCAATAGCAACATCAACTTGCAAGTCCATTTTGTTTTTCAAATGCATATCAATATAACCATATAATAATTGTGCACCTGATGCAGTAGCCAAAAACCAGGGATTTCCTTCGGATTCTCCATTTCCGTTATAAATGTCTTCAGGATATCTACCCAAAGAAACTCCCATGTTCAGAGTATTTAGTGCATGATTTATCGGATATAACACTTGCATGCTTTTACTTAATCCATGTAAACTGTTTAAGATTAATGTGTTGTTGTAATTAAAAGGCATTGAATTGTTAGAGGTATCACTGACAGCATCATGTGTCAAAATAGATGCAATCAAAGTAGATATGTCTAGACCAGATCTTCTGTATTTGTATTGAGGATTTTCAATAATGTGATTTGACAATTTATCAACAAATCCGGCTTCATTTTCAATAAAATTTAAAATCTGTGCATAAGTGGTGTTTAAAGTAGTGATAAATGAAGTAACTGGTATTCCCGATGGACATACCCAATCTAAATGATGATTTAAAAATTCAATACCTAATCTTATTGAGTTTAATTGCACCATTGAAGTGAAAAAATGGTTTCCGTTCAATTCTTCCCATAAGTCAAAAGATTCTCTTTGCCAATTATCAACAACAAATTTCAAGTCGTAGTAAACAATTTTTTCAAACAAATCTTTTTCAGAGCTGAAAACTAAAGAGGTGGTGTTTAGTAGAGTAGGTTCCAATATGGAATATACATCTTGTAAGGAGTAATCATACTTATGTAGACTATTCAAAAAATGTATCATACTAGTTGCTCTCAAAGCAGGTCCGTCATTTTGTGGTCTTCCCCAACTACCCATAAATGCCGAACCATCAACATTCCATTTGGGTTCGCCCAAACTCTGCTTCAATGGCTCTCCTGATAAATTTTCAGTTCTTTGGATTTCATAAGTTTTGTTCATGTACTTAAATATTGTACCAAATAACTTGACATCAACGCTTGAAAAATCAAAAGAAACAGTTTCTGCTTTTGACTTTTCCTCGCTGATTTGAGTGCTCAATACGTTCACTATAGTGTTCATTGTAATTGCTGTGTCTCTTATCCAGTCATAAAAATAATCTGGATTTTTTTGAGAAGGAGATGCTAACACTGTTCCCTCGGTAATGCCAGTGTCCTGATAAACCGTAGTGAGATTGTTTAAATTGTCATCTGCAATGTTGTTTTTTAAGTTTTGTAAGGAAATGTCAGTTTCTTCTTTGATCCACTTTTCAAAGCTGCTCCTGTCAATATCCTGGGAAATTACCTTAGGTTTCAATTTGAGATACTTGCCAAATTGTAATGCAATATTTTTTTCTAAGGTTTTGTCTACAGAGTTTGTGTTTAAAAGTGTGTGTTTGATTTGAGGAATGGTATTAATCGATCTTATGATGATAGAAATGTTGACATTTTCTGATGGAGTATTATAAAACGGATCAAAATTTTGTTTTCTGTAATAACCTTGTTTAAAGGAAGTGAACGACTTTTCTGTTAATCCTGAACTCAATGAAGCGATAAGAAATACAGCTATTATAGAAGCTAGCAAAAAAAACCTTAATCTTTTGAAAGTAAGATTTTGTAGTGTACTGCTACGGCTTATTTTGATAGAATGATCTTCAATCGTCTTTTCCATGATAATCGTTTTTTTTTAAATTTTTGGTTATTAATCAACCTATTTTCAATTACCTTAAACCTATGAAACTGAAGAAAAAGAACAGGAAGAAACAAAATTATTCGATAAAAGCTATGACATTTGATTCAAGTTATTTTTATTTTTAAATAAATCAATATAAATATATTTTGTAAATAATTAAACCTTTGTATTTTTTAAAATATTTATTAAGTAGAATTTCCCCTTATTTTCAAATTTAAGCAGTTTAGTGATAAGAAAAATCTAAATTTTTTTTAAATTCATACGTGGTTTTGAACACAATTGATGGATAATTAAACGGGTAATAAACCACAATAAACAAAACTAAAAAAAAAATATTATGAAAAAGTTCAGCTCCTTTGGCTAGTGAAATTTTTTTTTTTATTATCTATATACAGTGTTTTAGTAGATACAACTAGATGAAACGACTTCTTGGATCTAATTCAACTTCCATTTCAGCAGCATTCTGGTTACCAATCTCATTGGCATTATTTACAACTTGTTCATCTTCATCCATAGCTTTTTCAGTTATACTATTGATGTTTTGACAACAAGTGTTTGATTTTATATTAGTTATGTCACTGTCCGAGTCACTATCTTTACTATGTCCCCCACATGTACATACACCTTGGTTGTTAAATTTACAACTTTGAATAACATTTAATCTTCTATTTCTTAATATAACAATCTTTACTCTATTAAAGAATACTTCAAATAGGGCTATACCCAACACGATGGCAAAAATGTATGTTAAGATGTATGTCATAGCAACCAACATTAACATGTATGCTAGTAATGTGGACCAGAAAATCAATACGGTTCTAATGATATCTTTGAAAAAATCTGAACCATTTGGGAAGAATATTTCACCAATGAAAGATCTACCTCTTTTTTCATTCATTAGTCTCTCTTCTTCAGACAAAGTTTCATTTCTAGGACCCCATTTTAGTTCCAGGTACCACAATGAGAAACTTGTAAGTTTGTATACAAAGGTGACTACTATCACTAGTAAGAAAATTCCAAATAATTTACCTCTAGTGTCAGCTTTTAAGTTTTTGAATACTACAGGGTAGTTCAGCCACTTGGCGGTGACATATGTGTTCATGTGCATGGAAGAGGAGTTTGTGGAATTGCTAGCAGATGACATGCCGGACATACCAGACATTGATGATGACATACTAGCCATTGTAGATGTTGCCATACCAGACATTGTTGATGACATACTAGCCATTGTAGATGTTGACATATTAGCCATTGAAGATCCCATCATTTCTATACGATTCTTATTATTGTTTTTTGGTTTATTCCTCAACTCTTCTATAAAACATATTCTTAGCTTTTAAATCATTCTCAAACTTTATCTTATATATATGCTAAATTGTTCCGAAACATTCATTCACTAGTAAACAAATTGCTCACCTAATGCAAAGAGAGAAAAACAACTAATAGTCAAAGCTATTTCTCTCATGGTGCAGGATTACAAAGTATGGTGAGACTTTTTTTTCACCGCAACTTACTCAAAAGAATGAAAATCAGCCGCACAATGAGTTAATTCTTTTTTTTTTTGACAAGTGTGTTTTTGCACCCTACGCGTTTATTAAAACTACCCGTAGGTTTATTCTCTTGTATTTAATCAAGCTAAATTTCCCAATAGCTTTAATCTCAAAGTTAACGAGTCGGACTTATTCTCTTTTTGGGAAACGGCTTTAATTAATATACCGCTTATCATTTTTATTTTCACATTATTCGGTATTACATCAACTAACTCAGATAACGATATTGTGTCAACATAAAATTTATTCAACACCTTAATAAACATTAACTCATTCTGGTTAAAATTGCTCAGTACTCTTATCAGCAATTTGTTATCTTTCCTTATTTCCTGATCAAGGGTTTTAAAATCATTCATCTTAATATAATAATCTATGTCTACTTCTACATCAAATATCAAACTAACATACAAGTCACTATGAAATTTGTTATAAAATTTTGATTTTATTAAACTCAAGTTGTTTTGAACTTTTGACAGCAATTCTTGTTTTAACTCACTTCCTATAGTATCTTTTTTGAGCAAATCATTCAAGTGTTCTTTTAAACTCCTTTTGCTGTCAATATTGTAATCCTGTTTATATTTGGATAATGATGACAAATATTTATCATGGACTGCTAAGTCTTTTATGAAATAATCCTCAACTTTAGCAACGTAATAATTTATAATTATGTCAACAATATCATCATCAAGACTGTCTATATCTTTTATGGTATCTAATAAGTCATGCTTTACTAGCTCATTTTGCAGATTTTTTAACAAGATTTTAATGCATTTGTTGTCCTTTGCTATTAAAACTTTGGCATTTTTGATTAAAACCTCATTTATATCCTCTAAATTATTACAGATTTCAACAAAATAGTCCACAAGCACTACTGAATCCTCTATCTTGTTGTAATTTTCAATAAAAGTCTCTTGCAATATCTTATATTGTTTATGTTTTTTTAGAATTGATAAACAGCTTAGATAGTCGTTTTTGTATTTGTACAGCGCATATAAAATGTAATCCGATTGTACATTTTCGTAGGTTGTGATTAATTCATCAGCAAATGTTTCGTAATCAACGTAGTTCATTGAATCTAAAACGGTATCAAAATCTTCAGTATTAGTTAACAGCTTTACAAATTCAAATGTTATTGACTTTTTAATGTGGTAAATATCGTTTATTTTAGTGTTTAATTCACTGTCAAGTAGCAATATTAGCAAAGACTTTAACATCTGTTGTTTATCTTGGATTTTGTTTTCCAGCTTCAACAGCTTCAATTTATTAACAATTTTGATTAATCCTTTATGAATCCAAATATCTCCGTAGACTTCAAAACCTAATAAATAAAATAATACTTTTATATCTATCTTGTTAATAGAAGCCATCTTTACCCATAGCTGGATGGAATCACTGTTTATAAATTCGTTATGAAAAATTAACAGAAAAAGTTTATAATAGCAAACATATTGCCTTTCTAACAGTATTAACTCATCAGTTGGGCTCTTGTTTAATTGCTCATATACCAAATCACATAATTTGATGCTTTCAAAGTTAAAATTTGTTAACACTGAACTTAATCTCCTTGGTATCACCAAGTTCATAGATTTGTTAAGAATTAATTGCTTGCTCTTTATTGAAAAATTATTCACTATTAATAACTTTTCGTGTTCTCTCTGAACATCCACTGCTATTTGATTATGTGATATGTTTTCATATATGTCCACCTTTTTGTATTTATCTTCAAAGGTGTTTAGATATTTATTTCCTTCTTCAAGTTGTTCAAAATCTTTCCAATTTAAAGAAAAATTGTTGTCAATACTTGTAATGTTCATATTGGAAGTCGATAAGTCTTCCGAAACTTCTAAAGTAAATAAGTTGACAAGTTTTTTGGTATTTTCAAATTCTACAAATGTAGTGTAATCTATCACAGTTATATTTTTAATTTGCTCTTCAAAATCTAGAGCTTTCGTCACTTCTGTTGTACCATGCCTTATAAAGTATAGCTTGGAAGCTTCTTCAGTATTTGCTGAAACTATATGAAATAAAGAAGAATTTTGCTTATGCAGTTGAAAATTAACACCATTGTTGTCTATTGCAATATCTTTTAAGTCGTATTTTTTTTTCTTTCCCAATGTCATCTCCAATAACTTTATTGTAGTGTTGTTGTGTACCAGTAACAGCTCATGTTTGTTCTTATCAATCTTTGTTACAGCATCAATCTGATTTATATCTGCTATGGTGAACCATTTTTGTTCAACTAATTTGTTGTTTATAACCTCATATGGCTTTATTACCCCTTTTTGTTTTATTATTAAAGTATTTTCAGCTATGTACTCAAAATCTTCCACATCGGTTTTATCAAAGTCTTTAACATATATCAGATCTGGTAGAGCAAATATTTTCAAGTTTCCGTTATCTAACAACATTATCATTGTATTTGCGCTATCTATGCTAATCATCTTCTTTATTTTAACCTCATCATTATCACTTGTTTTGTATTCTTCATAGTCGTGCTTAAACAACAAGATATAAGCACTTCCATCTTTTATATAATGAAAAATATCATTGCTATCCTCGCTAGCCATGAAAATATGTTCATTTCTGTACAAAGATATGAGTTTAAATTGGATTTCTGCTGCTAAGTCGCGTATAATTTGTACCGAATTTATATCCAACACATCATTTGCCATATTAATAAAGAAATTTTTTGTCAGATAATTTAAATTTTTTGGTTACTGATAAGTTCTTTAAATCATACCATTCAAATGATTATATATATATATTTATGTTTATTTTTTAAAAAAAAAAAGATGAAAAATATGATTTTCTATCACAGAGTATAAAAAGAACGTTTCGGATATAAACAAAATTATAACAGCAAAATAAAAGCTAATTTTCAACTTAATCAATAATATATAATTACTTCATTAATTGAGTTAATAACTTCAAACCTTTATTGTCTTCATCCGCAGTATCCAATGAATCCTTAGCTTTTTTCAAATCTTGGAAGAATTCGTTCTTAGGATCTTTTTTACTGAATTCTTCATATAGAGAAACTATAACAAATGAAGCATTCTTACTATTACACCAATCAACTAAGTACTTTTTGGTTATAACTTCAGCATATAATCTTTTAGCAAATTCCAAACCTAAGAATTCACCTGTCTTACTCAATGGAATAATTTTTTTCTCCTTTCTATCCCAAGTACCGTTTTGAATTAGAGATTTCAAGAATCTTTGAGAAAATGGGAATGCATTTAAAGCATGTTGGTCATCATTGGCGATGTCTCCCTTATAAAATTCTAATGTCTTTTCAATAGCTTCTTGGTACAATACCTTTGATTTGTCATCCAACATTTCAAAGATGTCATCATTTATGATTAATTCGGAACTGAATTGAGTTCCCAAATTGGAATTTAACCAGGTCTTAATATGTTCGGTGTAGTTCTTTAACATAATTGGAATCAACTTTTTTAGTAATTCATTCTTTCTTGTATCAAATGGCTTCTTAGAGGTGTTTTTAGACCATTCTATGTTTTGTTCAAATTGTTTAACTAATAAAGGATTAAAGTAAGATCCGTTGGTGTAGTTGGTTACTAAGTACAAGAATGGTCTTCTAGCAAATTTATCAACTATAAAGAAATGTAAGTTTTCTGCTACAACTGGAGTAATTAATTTACCCATCAAAACAGTATCATCAACAGACATTAATAAATTAGAGAAGACCATGTTACCATATTCGTTCTTGATCATATTAGATAAGTGGTCCTTTAAGTGTTTTAAAATATTCTTTCTTTGTTTGGCATTACTGTGGGAAATTATGAAATTGGCGACATAAGCACCTTCTGGAGTATGGATTAATTCAGCAAATGGTTCACTTAATAATTCAACAAAATCAGTAAATTCTTCATTTTCCAAATTGATTATTTTGGTGTATTCTTTCATAACAGCATGTAATAATTGGAAACCAGTAGAACCTTTTTCAACAGCAGCAGTGATTGTTTGAGATAAGTTTCTTTGAATGTTTCTTCTTTTATCAACGTTGTCAGCACAAACATCTTCAACTTTTAAGTCTTTGTTTTCAACTGCAAATACAGCGTATTCGGATCCCCAGAATTCTTGTAACATTTGGTTTCTTTGTTTTTGATTAGCATACAAAACGAATAAATCTTCAACTACGTAAGCACCTTCCCTGTGTCTCATTAACTTTCTCAAATTACCGTGTAATTCATCAATTATTAGTTGTCTAGAGTCTTTGGATCCATAATGTAATAACTTGACAAGTAAATATTTACCATATGAAGACTTGGCTAAATCAGCAAACTTTCCTTTCAAAGAAATAACAATTTGATCTCTCTTTTTTACATCAGAGTACTTAACTAAAGATTGAACAACTCTTGAAGCATCGTGTTTCAAAACTAATTCAGCAATGCTGTCACTAGATAGCTCCCAGATTTGTTCACATAAAACAGTCTTTTCCTTCTTGGTTGTGTCCTTGGCTCTTAGCTTTTCCCATAGCTTCTTGATACTTTCAATTTCTCTACCACCAGATCTTTTCAATTTTCTTTCTTTTAATAATCTCTTTTGTTCCAAATGAGCAGCGGCTGAGGCTGATTGTCCATTACCTCCTTCAGTCTTTTCATCTAATTCATCATGTTCATCAACTTCATCTAAATCATCTGATTCTTCCAAAGCTTCTAATTCATCAACTTCTTCTTCAGATGATAAAGAGATGTCAGAATCTTGTTCGGATTCGGAAGCTTCAGCTAAGTTTTTGTTCTTCTTAACAATTTTTTGCTTCTTGGATGATGGTTCTAATCCATCACTGTTTTGACGTTTACCAACCATGATTGTATATCCTTCTTATGTTTATTTTTGGTGTCTATATAACTGTTTCTTTTATCATAAAATTCAATATTTTTAAAAGTTATTTCTTTTTTTTTTTTTTTACAGTTTATGCATATATGAAAAATTCATAATTTGCAGGAAAAAAGAACTTGGTCTCCAAGATTTCCTAAAAAGGAAATCCTACTTAGAGAAGGGAAAAAAAAAAAAAAAAAGAAACTAAGGCGCAAAGCCATTAATATAGTATGTGGATTTAATTAATAGCGTTAAAGAAGCTTTTATATATTGCTTTCATATGACATATCTCGTTTGTTCTAATGTTATCACTAAGATATTATTAATATCTGTATCTTGATATTACATAGCCCTTTATATATATATATTCTCAAGTAGAAAAAAATCCAATTTTTTTTGAGTACTGTTATAGATATGAGAAATTGCTTTTGGTGTATCGGAGATATGGAACCCAAATTTAATCAAATAATCTATTCTTGTCTATCAATGTTGAAGATCTTAACAGCAAAAGTCAAGTAGGAGGTATGTGATTTGATTTCAGATTCTATTTTAGTAACGTTTGACCATTCATAATTAGCATCACCTTCTTTGATTCTCAAACCTTTCCCAAATGGATTGAATTTTTCATCTTTTGGAGTACTATTGGTTTTAAATCTCTTTAAGTCATTGCTTTCATCTATTTCAGTTACACTTTTGTTTTCAAGTTCTTGTCTAGCTTTTTTCAGCTTCTTGAAATTAACAGATCCTACATTTCTTCTTTCTTTTTGTTCACTCAGTACTTTTACAGCATCATCGATATATTTAACCATTCTCTTTCTTCCTTCAAAGTTTCTACCTTGGATTTCAACCATTTCTATACCACCCCATCCATTTTCTTCAAGAGCCTCAATCGTTTTGTCAACTTGTTCAAAGCATGGAGAGAAACAGCATATTCTTACTTGTTTATTTTGATTCAAAACACCTGGTTTATTTAAATTTGGGATGGCTTCCCATGGAGCAGGAAGATCTAAAAACACAGCATCACCGTTGATATTTTCAACTTGCTCAACCAAAAACCCATCTTTACATACATCTCTGTGATTTATAATGATGTTGGCAGAGTTCTTATCTTTGATCTTGCCATCTAAGTAATCTTGATATAGCAATCCATGTTGTCTGAATTCAAGTTCAGCTTGTTGTTTTCTAACTTCATGGAACTCATATGTGAATAGCCTTTTACAGGATCTACTAAATTGATGTGATAACGATCCTGATCCTGTACCAGCTTCCAAAACATTGGATAAAGAATTGATTTGCATTCTTTCAGTGATATAAGATGAATCAAATGTGTACACAATTTGAGTTCTATGAGGTAAAGATAAAGTCCATAGTTCTGGAGTTGGTTTTAATACATGAATAAAACCAAACTTTTTTTCGTCTTCTTCTTCTTGAACACCGTTCTTTTTTTGATGCTTTCTTCCTCTATTGACTTGATTACTATTCATGTATTTTCCGATTTGTGATCCATATTCTTTACCTATGATTTCGGTATGTAAAAATGTTCCATACTTGGTATTCATTCTTCCTTCCTTATGCAAAACTAACGGTCTTATATTGGTTTTTGATATGTATATCAGAACCAAATCATTTTCCTTGACTATATTGTCATCGGAAGTATGAACAAATGATCCTGGATTAGGTAGCTCATTTTTCTCTATTTCAACAACTGGTGCTGGTGTAGGAGATCCTTCAACATGAAATTCGTTTTTAACTTCACTCATTATTTATCGTTTCTTTTTTTTTTTTATTCAGAGTGTTTTTGGTTCAACAAGTACACATCTTATGTATTAAGGAACAACTTTTAAATGTAAAGGAATGAAAAATTCAATACTAGAAATACATGAAATTAACAAGAAAAAAAAAGAATTAAAAAAAAAAAAGAAATTTTGTATGCACGTGATGGCTTCTAAAGAAGAAAAAAATAAGGCGGTAAAATTACTGTTTTCGGCTACAAAAATTAGGTTTAATCAATTAAGCTATTTCCCCTTAGTTTTGCTCATTTTGGGCCTAAAAGTTTTATGTTTAAGTGCACAAAAATGATGCTTTAACAAGAATCTCTTTAATATTTTATTAAAAAAAAACAGCTTTAAGAATGTTGCCAGCACACTTTTAAAATAGTTATACCAATGGCTATAAGGATAGAAAAGCGATTGCAAACAAATGCTAAAAACACTATCTCCGATATTGATCCAATTCGAGATGCTGGTAATGACATTCCAAGTTTTGTTTTAGAGAGATTCTCATCATCTTTTATCAAAATTTTGGATGATTTAAGAGAGTTCATTTCAATTTATTTTTCATTGCAGGCGGACATGAACTTTTACCGTGATATTAACGACAATTCAGATAAAAAAAGCGTCATAATCGATTCTTACTACAACAAATATAATAAAATATACTTGAATAAGTGTTCTTTGCAAATAAAACAAATGCTAGATAAATTGTATTTGTTAGATTATTACCAAATAAACTCAATTTTTTTCATTGTTGCTTCGAATAATTTGTTTTGCTTAGCAGTCTTCAAGACAACTTGCTTGAAATCGTTGACTGAGAAAATAACAGGCCAAATGGTTATCTATAAATACGGTAATGATATGCAGAAACTAAAATATTTGAAAAACGACTACAATTTTTTTTTTTTAATTGAAGAAAACAATTCTTGCATGGATAATATTTTAAGCACTAGTACGTCTATACAGACAAATGAAAAGGCACTAAATTCAGAAATAATCTTAAAAGGTCACAAGAAAAATGTAGGAATTGATTTTAAAGCCTTCTCAATAAATGTCTTGCTAATATTTGTAAAGGATCTAAACAAGAACAAGACTTTTTCATTAAAACAATCATTTGATTTTATTATTGTTGATATGAATAATACATTTGAAAACAAAATACAAAAAATTAAATGCTATTCAACATTGACCATGAACTTCTATCAATTTAAGTTTAACTCTATATTATTAGAAACTTCGTCAACCTTTAGATTGTCACAAAATAAAATTTATAGTCTTGAAATTCTTGAATATCAAATGTACATTAAACAAATGTTGTTTAATTCTGGTATATTATCCCAATCCCAGCAATTAATGAACTATGTACTGCATGAAGCAGATGAAAATTATACTGTCCTTCTATCTCCGCCAAAGGCTACAAAATTGATTAAAGCTGACCATTTCAAAAGCAATATAGGGCATTTATTTTCGGAATTAAGACAGCAAATATTATACAACTTTGCAACATGCTCTGATTTGAAAGTATTCACTAACAAAAACATTAATTTTAACTTTGCGATCGCAAAAGTCTCAGTACCCCAAAAATGCAATCAAATTTTTGACTGGGCTTTTTCAATATTGAAAAGTGATGTTTATCTGTCTGAAAACTGTAAATTTCTCCAATTCAAGAATATGTTGAGTAGGTACCAAGTAGAGGATAGTAGTAGTGAAAATCTAACATATAAAATAGGAAAAGAAAAAGTAACCGGATTTTTAAGAATTAAAAGAGGGCTAAGTGCTTGCAAAACAAAATTGAAGCAACAAGAATGTTGTAGTGAAGAAAAGGAAAATAGCATAAATACCTTAAATTTGAAAAATAAAGATGATGTACCATACAGTGCCGGTGTAAAGTCAGTTGCCTCTGAGATTCTATCCAGTAGAGGAAGCTTATTGTCAACAGAAAATAGCGTATCATTTTCCCGGCGACCTTTAACCCCGGGAAATAATATGTATTAAAAGCTTGGTAAAATAACTGTTTGAACTCAATTAAGTACAAATATATAGTGAAAGAGCTATGATCTTTCCAAAAATACACGATAAAATATGGTTTTAAAAGAAGGCTTATGATTTTAAATAGAGAAAAAAAAATTAGAAAACTAAAATAAATAAAAAAGAAAGACCAAAATAAAAAAAATAAAAAAATAAAAATGTTGCCAAAAAAAACATTGTCATCCAGGATATGGTTGATTGTTTTCCTACAAGTAAGGATATAGTATCAGGAAAAAGAAAAGAATGGATCATACTTAATCTTTTAACTGAAACCCTTCCTAGAGTAACGAACAGCTTGTTTTTCATTAAATCTGTGCTCAAGTCTTCTTTTTTTACTAATAATATCGTTAGCCAATCTCCAATCGACTTTTTTCAAGTATCTTAAAGGTTTATCTTCTTTATCAATATCAACTTCACCAATAAAAACAACATTTTCACCTCTGATTAAATAACAACCAACAGGTCTTTCAGCGTAGTATTCGTATTGTCTATCGGCTCTATTATATTCTCTGGTGGAAATGTTAAATTTCGGCTTAAAGTTATCAGAATTTTCCAAGTCATCTTTCAACAAATAAATTCTTTCAGTGACAAATTCCAGGGTCAAATTAGCAAAATGATCGTATGTTCTTAAAATACCGAAATAAATCTGTCCCGTTTTTACTGTCACCATAACTTTTCTATCAACAGAAGCAACCAAAGCTGCTGTTGTTGTGAAATTGTATTGATCTAGATATAAATCTGCTTCTTCTTCATTTGTGTCAGTATGGTTTTGTTTAGTTTTAGAACTTTCTTGTGTACTTGAAGGTTCCTCTCCACTCATTTTTTTTTCCTTTTTTTTTTATTTTATTTATCTCGTTTTTTTATAATAATTATAAATAAAAAAAAGGGTACTTATAAAGTCACTAAATAGCTAAGATGTATTATTGTTTATTTGGTTTTTTCTACTGAAAAACTCCTAGTAACTCTTTCCTTAATAACTCATTGTCGTGAGGAACAACATTAAGAAAATAAGGAAAATTTTTTTTTTTTACGTTGGAGAAAAGGTGAATTTGAGATTTGACATTTTTTTCGGGCATGTACATTTCCTAATTAGGATATTGTAACGTGTTCGGGTAAACTTTTTTTTTGGCGAATTCAATGGAAATTTCTAGGTAGCACGCGTCTATGGTATACTTCTTGTTATTTGTTCAGTATGGCTATGTTTTTTTTTTTTAAAAAATTATAGGAAGATCGACTAGTAATACTTATATATAAACCAAAGACCAAGAAAATCACAGCAGAAAACAACAATATTTGACTGAAGAGTAAACAATATTTAACATGGACACAAACAAAAAAGAGGTTCCACAGTCACCTTTTTCAAAACTAGCAGAACTAGACGATAAACCTTTCTACCAAACAAGTGATGTCAACCTTTTGAAATTAGCAGTTAAGAAGAAGAAAATGGCACCGATTTTAATTCACACTTTGACACCTACAAAGGCTGTTTCTGCTGATAGTCCAACAGCTATGGAACAACAAGTGGAAAGAAAGATACGGAAACTGAATCCAACTACACAGCCTAATAATTTCATAAATAACCCAAGTCCCAATGTAAACCTGACAGAACAATTAGCATTTCTGAACCAACAGTTTTCAGACAACGAAGACAATGAGTTTCATGTGGATGAGGATGAAATGCGAAGGGTTGAACAAGAGGATGAACAAGAAGATATAAGACTTCAAAACGAAAATCCACCAACAAATGGGCCGAACTCAGTGCTCACAGATCCACCAACAGCAGCAACGTACATAAATACAGTCAACTCAAACATTCATCGGAGAAGCAGTCAATCACATATCAATTATACCGGAATTCCTCTAGCAACAAGAAAACAAAACAGATACACACCTTTAGAATCAAGAACGCCTAATGGTACAAAACGACTTCAAAACCCAATTATGAATCTGGATAGAGAATACAGCTATGTTAATGAAAATACACCTGCCCAAAAAAGGTCTACTTTGAAAAACATACCTGAAGTAGCACATAGTAATCCAACACCTGATGAAGCAAACGAAGAGGAAGAGGATTATGAAGAAGATTTGGAAGCCTTTGACGATGAAGCAGACAAATTGCTTGATGAAATTGAATACAGAAGATTGTTTAAGTCATTAGAAGGCAAAGAAGTTGATTCGAAAAATGCTGAAATCAATAATGCTGTTAATAAAATTGGTTCCTATGGTATACCAATCACAGAGGAAAAACATAGAAAGATATTTCAAACGGAAAATGAAAAGAATATGGATAATTTGTTGAAGGATATGGGGGTTGATTTATTTAATTTCAATGAAAACGAATACAACGAAGAAGAAGATTTAGATTATGTGGCTAATGAGGAGGATATTGATGATGACGATGACGACGATGATGATCTAGGTGATTTAGACGATGACCTAGTTAATGACTTAGAAAATGAAGATGATATCATTTGGTTTGGACAAAACTATTTGAGAAACTCTGCTATTAGAGGCAACCAGCTCATTGCATCAAACATTGACGTTAATAGCACAGCCTATCAAGATGCCAATAGCAACAAATTTGAGGAGAGACCTCGTCCAATATCAGACAAATTGGTATTACCAGGGAACGAGGGAACTTTCAATGTAACATTATATCCAATTTATCCGGCAAGTAGCAAGTACATTCCTTCAAGATTGGTCAACTTTTTAAAACACGAATATAACCAAGAAATTAGCAAAGGGCAAAGTTTACAACACTTGAAACCTTTGACTAATGAGGAATTTTGCGATGTTTGGTTCAGAAATAATAATACAAAGGACACTACTGATAACGGGTATCCTATACCAATGGACAAAACACAATTTGATCCTCATGATGGAGTTGTATTCATTTTAGTCTTAGACTCAATAGAAAAAATGGAACCTTCAAGGGTCAACAAAAATACCAACAGTGATGCATTCTTGAACCACATCAAATGGGAATCTCAATGTTTAGGAGTTTTCAATATTTTACCATGTTATGAAGGTAGATCATCTCATATTTGTACAGCCAATTTCTTAGTTAATGAAGGTATTAGAAACAAATGTATAGGGAGTTATTTGATGGAGAAACTGTTGCATTGGGCACCTAGATTGGGATATGCAATGATACAATTTCCGCTGATTTATGATTCCAACAAGGCCATGATCAAAATCTTTGATAAATTTAATTTTAAAATTTTAGGAAAATTACCTAGTAGTGCAATTCTTTTGGGTTATGCGGACCCAGTTAGCAGTACTAGCTATTATAAAGAACTTGGAGGTAATGAAAATTATCAATATCGTTCTATAGGTTCTGGCAAACAAAAGGGTGATTGGGAAATGACACAAACAACAAAGTCAAAAACAATTCAAAACTATTTGTCAACAACTGATGGACACATTAATGATGTTGATGCAAATGGTGAAATTATAAGATTCAAATTATTACAACAGTTCATGATAACTGGAGAATTTCCATTTGAAAATATGGATAGAGCACATAAAGCAAAAATGAGAGCCTTGAGATATCGTTACCAATTGGATGGTGAAGGTAGACTATATCTGAAGGGTAGAGAAGTTATTTCTAATATATTTGAGCAAAAGAATATTGTTAGGGAAGTTCATAACTTGAAGCATTGGCAGGTTAATAAAATGAATAGAATAATTTGTAAAGATTATTACTGGCCTTCTTTGAGAAAAACCATTTCTAAAGTTTATAGTGAGTGTAAAATATGTAATGATAAACATAAAAGAAGAAATATGATAGTCAATGGATTTCAAGCTCCTATTACTGTTACTGCTATCAATTCTTCAAGTGGTGTCAATACAATTGTTAAAAAAAACAAACCATTTACGCAGAATAGTAATGCTACTATCACCAAAACTAATAATGAAGACAATATTCCAACAGTAGGAAATGTTGATATATCAAATACCAAAGCTGCTGACGAGGCTAAGAAGCCAAAAAAAAGAGGTAGACCAAGAACAAAACCTTTGGTATCTAAGTACAAATTAAAAGGAATTTCGTTCAACTATGAAGACAAGTCCAATAAGGAAAAGACAAAGGCAAAAGTAAAGATAGATCATTTTGACGTTATAGAACCTAAAAAGTGATATCCATATATAAAATTAATCATAAATTAGAAAAGAATTGTTTTTTTTTTAAAAAAAGGATTTATTCTTCTTTATGAACATCAATAATAACTTTATTTTTTGTAACGACAACATCTCTGTTGTAATTGTGTGAAATCGGCCAATATCTGTTGATTTTAACAGAATGAACAGATGATCCTGATCCACTGTTGCCGTTTTTAGGAGATATATTATAGATCGCGTCACCTACTTGAGATGCAGATACTGTTAAAATTTGAATATCTTCTATTTCAGTTGCATTCTTCAAACTAACTCTTCTTGTATAGCTAGTTTCGGCATTTGTGTCATATCTGCTCTCTTTTGATGCGGCTTCCTCTTTGATTTTCAAACCCTCAACAAATGCATACTGTGTTATATCTTCACCGGTTATAACAACTTCTTTTGTAAAGTCATTTATAACAGTATACTCTTTCAACCCGTAAATCGATAAAACAGATGTTTCATCAGATCCGTAATCTTTCAATTGAATGTGGGATTTCAAAACATTTTTGTATGTCACTTGTAAAATGTAATCTTTGTCTTCAAATTCAAAACCAAACTCTTTTGATAGAATCGAAACTGAAGTAACATTTTGTTTTAGTAAACTGTCAGTTTCTTCAGCGGTAACGTTGTATTCATCAACCAAAGGACTTTCTCTAATGGTATTCTTGAAAACTAAATCATGATTTTCCCATTCCATTAAGTTACCAGAAATCAGCCAATTGTCACCGATGGAGCTATCAAACTCATCAGTATTACTGCTAACTATTTCAAATTCTAAGAAATGATCATTTGAAACTAAGAAATGTAGATAAGGAGTCAAATCTATGTATATCCCCTTCAAATCAAAACAGCCTAAACTTACCACCGGTTTCCATAATGATGGAGCAAAACCACCTGTGAAAACAACAGGAATTGGTATGGAATTGAATATTTTTACCGTATCTAGTTCATTAGACAAATAAACATTTAAATATCTAACAGGGCCATGTCCTAAAGTTGAATAACCGTAGTCATCAAACTTTCCGTCAAAAGCATCAAGAACGTTGCTATACCAAAATTCTTCGCCAGCATTACCTGAAATAAAAAGTTCAATTGCAAGCTTTTGAGTTTTTTCATCGATATCCAAAGAATCTAATTTGTAAGGTTTGGTTTTCTTTGAGGTTGTTGGAAAATGCAACATAGGAGATTTGTTCGGCTTATTTACCGAAAATAATGAAGATATTTTGTCAGGGGCAGCATATGGGTTCAAACTGTTCAACAAAGCCTTTTCCAAACAGTTTAACTTTGGTATTTTATCCTTGAACTGATCTTGATTTTTTAAATAATAATCAACTTTCAAATCCACAACAAAAATTCCGTCCAAATCACCAGCAATGATATTATCTAATTGGAACTTCAATTCAATTTCTTCTTCATTTTTGAATAAAGTTATGTATTTTGAAATATCCTTTGTAACTTGACTTTTAGTTTTTTGTCTATTTAATGGCTCAATAGTAGAAGATCTCCAAATGATTATATCGTTTAAGTAAATATTGATTAAACGATCATATTGAGTTCCATTAATAGAGACATCTAAAGTCATTTCAATGAAATCGTAATCAGCAGGGATCTCCTTTGGATTAAAAGTCTTTGTTACAAGTTTTCCCCATGTATGACCAAATTCTTGATTAACTAGTAATTTATGAGTAAAAATATGCTCGTCATACTTGTTTGATTGAGTTTCTGGTTTTAAAATATCGAATGATTTTGAAATAGAAGGAAAAAGTCCAAAATTAATATCATCTGGCTTACGATGAAGAGAGTTTTTAATTAAATTGACAAGGTTACCTGAATTCTCAGTGCAATTGTCATCAGAATCACAGTAACTGTATTTTATAGACAATTTAAAAAAGGTGATGTAAAACAGTAGTGCAAAAATTAGCTTTGTTTTAAATCTGTTGTAAAAAGAATTCTTCTTTCTGTTATCATTGTTTGTTCTTGGTAAATACATATCATCGTTGCTGTTGATAGAAGGAGGCTGATAGTAATCCCTTATATTTGTCATATTTATTTATTTTTTATTTCTTAGATTTGTCTTCAGGGCTTATCTCTGGTTTTGCTATAAGCTTTGTTATCCAACCCTAATCAGTGTTGTAACAAATTGTTATTTAAAGGGATGAAAAAAGACTATTTGAAAATGCATTTTTGAGCACGTGCATGTTTGTTTTTTGAAGTGGAACTTTTTTTAGTAAGGGTACCTCTCTAAAGAAAATACGTCCAAACACCATCAGCCAACATGTATGTATATGAATCCACACATGACGATAAGACATTTTGCCTATTGATGGGTAAAGACAAGTATGAGAATGACTTGATGATTAAGCTGTTCTATAAAGAAATGAACGCTGTTTGGTTTCATGTGAACAACTACTCCTCATCCCATGTTTATATGTTACTGAAGTCACCCATAAAATCAGATGTCAAATTATCGGATTTAGTGTCACACCAACATATAAATGATGCTATGCAGTTATGCAAAAGTAACTCAGTTGCAGGAAATAAGCTTCAGCAGGTTGAAATAGTATCAACTCCGTTTACAAATCTGAAAAAAAGTGGTGATATGGATCCAGGACAAGTATCATTTAAATCAACTAGATTTTTAAGTTATTTCACGTGCTATGCACGTGATAACACAGTTTTGAATCGATTGGAAAAATCAAAGCTTGTATTAGACGCAGATCTAACTTCTACCGAAGATATACTGAATTTAGCAGATTCGATGGACAAAGATGCAATAGATTACGTTGAAATAAGCGCAAACATCAGTGCTGAGGACAAGGTACTCCCAAATTTAGAGGAGTTTTTAAGAAAATGTAAAAAAAGCAAAGATGGCCAAAGAATAGAAATGTATGTGAAAACCCACTCACTTAGACTCAAACTAATGGAAAGACTGAGAAGGAAACTCAAGAAAGTAAATAAATCAGGTAAGAATAAGATTATAGGTGGTATTGATTACAGTGACTTTAGCTATGTATAGATCATGTGATCGGACATTAGACTTTTCTTTTTTTTTTTTGACTTTTTTTTTGCCCTTTTCTCTTGTGTGTCCCAAAACGGAAAAAATCACCTTCTTTTTTTTTTGTTAGCTAACAAAAAAAAAACTTCACAGTTGCGTTTTTCAATTTTAAAAGGCTCTTATTCAATGCTTTACGTTTAATGATTCGAAAAAGGGCTTTGAATAAACTTTTTATACCATTTATGGATGAAATAACCAAAAATTCAATAAGGTACAACATGGTAGGAAAAACAAAAAGATCTGCTGAAGAATTGGATGACAGAAATGTCGTAAATAAGACTCACGAAGGAGCCATTCCAACACAAAGTGAACATATCGATGAAGATAATGAGATGGGAGAATTTGAAGATCCTTATGGTGATGACTTTGAAAGTGATGGTGAAATAATCCAACTAGATGATGAAGATGATGAAGAATTGGATGAAGAAGTATTAGCCAAAAAACAAGAACAAGCACAACAATTATTGGAACAAGATAACAAGCAAGAAGAACAAGAAAATAAACAATCATCAATCTACTTGCCACATTTACAAAAGCCTTTGGGTGAAAATGAAGTTTTGGAAGCTGATCCAACTGTTTATGAAATGCTACATAACATGCAATTGCCATGGCCATGTATGTCTGTTGATATCGTTCCAGATATGTTCGGTAATGAAAGAAGAACTTACCCACAATCAATGCAAATAGTCACAGCCACACAATCCTCTAAAAAGAAAGACAATGAATTGTTAGTACTAAAGCTAACAAGATTAGTAAAAACTTTGGCCAAAGAAGAAGGTGATGATGATGACGACGAAGACGATGATGACTTTGACTTGGATCCAATCATTGTCAACAACAACTCTCCTTTACCAGATACAACTAATAGACTAAAAATATCACCATTTGCAGCCCAGCAAACCCAAGAATACAGCAATGAAATTTTGTGTGCATCTATGTCTGAAAACGGTCAAGTTTTGATTCATGATTTACAACCTCATTACCAAGCTTTAAACTTACCTGGTTACAACGTAAGCAAGAAGAAACAAAAGGCTATTCATACAGTACTAAATCACGGAACAGTTGAAGGTTTTGCTGTTGATTGGTCTCCATTAAACAAGGATGGTGCTTTATTAACTGGTGATACAAACGGAAATATTTACTTAACCACTAGAAACCCAGAAACTCAAGTTTGGGAAACTGATCCAAAGCCATTCACATGTGGCAACGGTGCCTCCATTGAAGACATCCAATGGTCTAAAACTGAGCCAACTGTCTTTGCTACATGTGGTGTTGATGGATATCTAAGAATTTGGGACATCAGATCCAAAAAGCATAAACCATCTTTGAATATACCTGTTTCTCAAACTGACTTGAATGTTATTTCCTGGAGTGAAAAATTAGACTATCTATTAGCCACTGGTGACGATAATGGTGTTTGGAGTGTTTGGGATTTAAGACAATTCAATTCCGGTGATATCAACAATGTTAAGCCTGTTGCTTCTTATAACTTCCATAAAGGTGCTATTACTGCTATTCAATTCAATCCATTGGATGAATCCATTGTTGCTGTTGCTTCTGAAGATAACACCGTCACTCTATGGGATTTATCTGTCGAAGCTGATGACGATGAAGTCAAGGAACAATATAATGAAAATAAAGAATTGCAAGAAATACCTGCTCAACTTCTATTCGTTCATTGGCAAAGAGAAGTCAAGGATGTTAAATGGCATAAACAAATTCCTGGTTGTTTAGTATCAACTGGTGGTGATGGTTTGGTCATTTGGAAAACTATCAGTGTTTAAATATATGTATTTCACTTTATAAATCAAACTCTTATTTTTGTTCTATATTTTCAATTTTTGAATTGATGCTCTTCACGTGACAGAACAACAAGTTCCGTTGTTTTCTTTCAGGAAAAAATACTAGTTGTCAAAATAATTCCGAAACAACATCAATAGTCAAGTTGTATTCGTAATAAAAGCAAGGTTTAAGGAACCCATATAACACCAAGTATCAATGCATCTCTGGCCGACTTATACTAGTCAAAATTTTTATATTCCAAAGGGTTTGGAAAGTGACGATGTGGATATTTTAGATATTATTAGTATACAATCAATTAATACGTTTCTTGTGCTAACTAAAGAACGAGTATTAATCTATCAAGGTAAACCTTTTGCACCTATTCTTATATATACAAGATCCAAAGAATCTTTGCAACAATTTGGATTTAATGAAAAGGTAGTGTTTAATGAACCTTTGAACAAAGTTGCTGGAGTCAATGATAGTGATGTAGCAATTATAGATTTAAACGATAGTGCTATTTTCTACATCAAAACAGATAAGAGCTGTCTGCTGATATTGGAACTTGAAACTTTACAAAATTGGGCTAGTAATTTGACAACTTATGGAGTTGCTCCAATTCTTGATACAGAAAATATCATAAATAAAATTGATTTTATTGAAAAAGTTGATCTTGCTAGTAATAACAAATCCAAAAGCTTTGGCAATAAAATATCAGGCAATCAAAGAACAAAAAGAGAAAGCATATTTTTTATGGAAATTGACAAAAACAGCAAGGACAACATAGATGATGATCTTTTGACTGTTTTTGATATCAAAACCAATGGAAGAATATTACAAAACGGGTTTATAAATGAAAAAGGTAAAGATCTAGTCCAAATAATGAAGGAAATGTTTTTTATCAAATCGTCATTCTACAGAAGTAAAAAAAACACTAGAAAGAACCTTATCAATAATAATTTAATAGATAACAGTAATGACAAAGCTAATCAAGAAGAGGCCAATAACATGGTGGATGATATGCCATTCAAGAAATGTAACATTAAACTAAAAACTGTATTAAAATTTGACAATAATGTAATTGATGTGCAGGTTTTTACCAAATATAACGAAAACTATGAAAGACAAGAAATAATATACTTATTGTATAAGGAGGAACTTTGTGTTTTGACATTGAAAAATGATTATACTTTGGATTCAAAGCATAAAATAAGCGGTGGTAATAATCAAATGATGGCTTTTAATGGTACAGATATGTTTGTGATAAATTATGACGAAGATGATAATGATGCTGTAGTTATTAATAGAATTGACAAAAAGAATAATGTAATTTATACAAAAAATTTAATGATTCCAGAATTCAGTAGAAAGAAATTTAAGTTAATAGGTATAAGCAACTTTAAAGAAAGGTACTTGGTATTAACATTTGATAAAATAATCATATACTATGATACATTTTTGAATAATATCTACTCACAAATCAAATTATTGAAGACTACCGGTATATTAAGTGAACTACAGAGAGACCAATATATCAAAGTGAAGACTTATGATAGAGAATTATTAACTTTATTAAAAGAGAATGGTAACTTTCAAGTTTATACCAGATGGGGTAATTTGCAAACAGAGTTGAATTTATCAAAGCTACTTGGTGGGAAAACTTCTCATGACTACAAGACTTTTGCTTACTTAGATAATTATCTATTATGTGGTACCAATACAGGACATTTGCAAGTTGTAGATTTCTACAAAGATTTTAAATCAAATACTTTTAATGAAAGATCCAACACTGATTGTAGTTTATTTGATTCTACTACAAATAAAATAACCACTTATTTTACTTCAGAAAATAAACAAGAATATTTTTTACCAACAAACTCTATTAACAATATAGTGTCAGATATCAAATACAGTGGTGATAAAAAATATTGTTTAATTAACATACCTAATAAGAACATCATACTGCTAAAGGATTTCAACGCTATAGATGATGACAGCGATTATGATGGATGGATGGTATTTGATAATATGAAAATTTTGGGGATGGATTGGATTGGTGACAGATATGTAATATTGGATATGATTGATTTAGATAACATCCACAATGGACGAAGTTTAGTTTGTTTGGACATAAATAAAATCATAAAGTCAAAAACATACAAAAACAGAGTAGTTCATCTTTTAGAAATGAAAATATGGGCTTACAATATAACTAACAATGATGAAATTTTATATTGGGGATGTAACACTTATGATAGCATGTTAGAGTTCCGTACTAAGAAGAAATCAGAAGGAGATACTGAAGAAACTCTGTATAAATTAGGAGAGTTGAATATTCTGCTGAGAAAAGCTGAAGGTAATATTTTTGATACCATTGATATTTTGATAGAAAAAGAAACTTTAAATGTTAGATCATTTGCTAGAAACATATTTGATCTATCCAAGTTAATTAACGTATCGATATCTTATGAAAAGGATATTAAATGGACTTGTCATAAAAAAAAGGGAACCTTGTTGATTTTGACAGGTGACGATGAGCTACACAAGGTTGT
>ERZ794949.8-NODE-8-length-76384-cov-173.146196_pt1 | contig 76384 bp, 38 predicted proteins | sample MGYA00511363_ERZ794949 | MGnify/ENA primary metagenome ERZ794949 (study PRJEB30137, sample SAMN04331402) | food metagenome | isolation source: T1 must sample point D1 replicate B | place: Australia: South Australia ...
TTTTTTTTGCCAATTTTATAACTCTGATGAATGTTGAGGACACATTAACCAAATACACAATAAAGCATTGATTCTTAATTAATTGTATATATATATATATAATTCTTAAAAATTTATTCTTAATTTATGGCACTTGTGTAGGAATTTGAACACAAGTGGTGGCATCCTCTGGCCATTCAAAGTACCCAGATTCTATCAATTCTTCAATTGTTAAAGCATGTTTTCCTGTAGCTTGATAATGTTTGACATAACTTTCTTTTAAAGGCTTGATACTGCTTCTGATTTTAATATTATTACCATTCCATTCTAAACCAAAGTATCCTTTATTAGCCTTTTTAGCTTGTCTGATTTCTCTATTCAATCTTTGAGAGTATTGTATGTCAGCTGGGAAAACCAAATCATGAAGACTTGCATCATCATTGTTTTGTTCCACAAACCATTCATGATATGTTTCTTGTATATCTTTGGAAGGCAAGTCTATTCTGTTGTTCCAAACTCTACTTAACCATGCGGATTGGGTCTCAGATAATCTTGTAGGTAATACAAATCTAGGTAATCCAATGAATGCCAAAGTAGGTAATTCCACAGGAATTATATGATTATACAAGACTTTAACATTTTTACCATTGTCGTAATCAACAAATGGCTTTATAGTTTCTTTGTTCAGAAATGGGAATGACTTCAAAAACCCAGTACAGAAGATAATTTTATCAACATTTTCCAATACAAATCCATCTGTGAAAGTCACGGATTTGTTTATATAGTCCAATTTCTCAATGTCTTTTACAAATACAATTTTATCTGACTTTGGAGCAGGTAATTTAGATTCTGATCTTGCAGTTTGATAAATTTTTTTGCCAGTCTTAGTGGCCAATTGGAAGGCAATGTCACTACCAGAAGCAGAATTTCCTACAACAACGATGTTACCTTCAACGTTCTGAAATTGTTCGTGAGAGTCATAGTTCTTTGAATGGATAATGGTGTTTTCGTGATGTTCAAACCATTCCTTTAATCCCTCTTTGTGTGGAATATATGGGGCATCATAGTTTCCTGAGGCAACCACAACAGAATCATACTCAACTGGATCCCATGTAGCCTTTCCTTTATCCAAAAATGGATACTCCAAAATCTTGGCTCTATATTTTTTAGTGTCTTTATCGTAAACGATATCCAGAACTTCGGTATTAAAGCTGACGTATTCTTCATAGCCTTGGGCAAAGCTCTTTAAATATTCAAGAACCGTGTCTCTTTTAGGGAACAATGGAGTGTTGTCTGGGAATGGAAAGTTGTTGTATTCCATTAGATACTTTGGAACATTTGTATCCAAATTCTTATATACAGCAGAATCAAAAACGTATTTTTTAGGATCATTTATGGTTTTTACGGCAGGTATTCTTTTCCATGTGTCTAGCAATGGTACAGTGTCTATACTTTCATTTGATATGATAGGTTTGACATAATTCCAAAGACCTCCAAAATCCGATCTTTTTTCATAAGCTTTGATAACATTGAATGAATTTTCTTTCTTAAAAGCTTTAATAGCTGAAATACCGGTAGGTCCAGCACCTACAATCAAAACGTTTTTAATATCAAATGAAGTTGAAGCTGACATTTTTGTTAGTCGTGGTTGGAACAATATTTTGAACATTTTTGTTTAATGTATCTATGAATTAAATATACTTTACCAATTAAAAAAAAAAAAAAAAAAACTAGATCAAAGAGCAAGAGTATTTATAATGATTTCAAGTATGGTTTTATTCAAAATAGATTTATCATACCGAACAGTAATACATTTCCATTAGAAGGCATAAATTTGAAATTTCATTTAATTTTTTTTTTTTTTCTTCCATAATATGAATTTCATTATTTTGAATCTTACACACTTTTTTTTTTTCACTTACTAAATAATGTATAAAATATTACTGACAGAATATGAATTATACGCGTAGTCATCAGCAATCCTGTCGAACCATCCATCTTTATCATCAACTTCGTACCGACATTTGAGTCTATTTGTATATCAACAAGAAAAATATATTTTCCGAGAAAATAATAGGAAACATTATATGATTTAGATTTGGATTAATCATGTAATTTGTGGTATAAAATTTAACACCGACAACAATTCTAACCTTCTTCTTTTTTTGTTTTTTTTTTCAAATTAGTAATCTTATCTTACTATATACTAGAAAAATCTATATGTTTACACAATATTAAAAAAAAACATCACACTTGTGACTTATCGGCTTTAATTACGCACCCATATATATTTATATCTACGAGTGGAACCTCTTATCTACCCAACCTTTGACAAGATATTGGGTATGTTTACTATTTGGCAGCTTTCCAAAGGGTTGAATCGTCTTGAGATTCAATGTCTTTTTCATTTCATTAATCATATTACTGCTTTTAGAATCATCAAATTTGTAGTTCTTAGTATCCGAATTTCTGATGCCGTCCCATGGCAATGTTCCTTTTTTATTTAACCTAACTAATGAAGTAATCTTATCCGTATAATTACCTTCATATCCTATGTGTTTGAATTTATTATCGTTTAAAGAAGTTACAAGACTTCTCAATTTGATATAATCCAAATCGCTTTTATTAACTATTAATTGTTTGTTTACATCTTTTACAAACACTTTGCTGTTTTGTATTTCTGTTTTGTTTTCCTTTTGAATGATCATATCACACCATAACTTCTTTCGTGTCATCAATGCTAATTTGATTTTCAATTCTTCTAATTTTTTCAATTCTGCCTCTGTACTTTCAGTAGGCACGTCCAAAGTCCATATGTCTTGATAACTCAACTGGGAAAGCAGATTCTCATCAATATCCAAGTCTGGCAATGAACCGTTATTTCTGGATCTTTGTTCCAGCGCATACAATCTCATGAAGTGTGGTTGCATAATTTCTTTACTTATGTTTTGCACTGGCTTTGGAGATGAAATAACTGATACACTCTTTTCTTCGTCTTTGTTAAAGCCGACTTCCTTTAATTCAACTTCCTCTTTAATTTCTTTTTCATTCAAGTTTGATGACATCTTCTTGCTAATGTATGCCTTAATGTTAAAGAAACTGCCATTGTCTTCCAAAGGTCTATGCTTTGTTATGTCATAAACAGGCTCCACATACTCTTTGATGTCTGAGATGCTATATTCAAATAAAAAATCAAGATCTTCCAGTTCATTATGGATTGTGACATCAAACAACTTGGAGTTTTTGTTGTTTTTGTTTTTTTTTGATGTGAAATCTGCATTTACAAAGGGATCTTTTATATTTTCCTCATCAAACTCGTTTATATTATTATTACAATTGTCATAAATCTTTGTTTCAAAAACATTGTTTATGTTCGTGTTATACCAGTAACTGCTACTTCTACGTCTTTTTGCGGAGTTTTTTAGATGTCCATCGACTTTTTCTTGTTTCTTTTTTTGGTTCTTTTTATAGTGATACTTGGTACTGGCTTTTGACTTGTTGTTAATCTTTTGTAGCTTTCTTTGGTTGATTAAAGAGCTTAAACTGTGTGATACATAAGACTCCGAACTGCTTATGCTGCTTGTGAGACTATCTGAGCTATTTGAATTGTGAATACTTGTGAGCATCGATAACATTATGGTGTATTGGCCCTTGTTGACACAATTAAAAGCTGGTGCAAACTCGGAAGTGACGGCTTAAAAAGGGTATAATTTGTTGGGTTTTTTTTTTCTGCTTATAACAACCTTCAGAGTAAGAGCATAACATGAATAAACATGAATTATTCCTAATTCGTATTCAAATACATTAAAAAAAACTATAATCCTCAACAAAAGCAAAAAAAAAAAATTATGTCTACTTTCAATATCATCTATATTTAAAATATATATTCATTCAGAGCAAATTTTTTCTTTTTTTTCATGAAAAATTAAGGAGTGAATTTAAAACTTTTCCAACGGCTCAAAGTCTCTTTTTTTTTTGGCATTTCAATATTATGTGCAGCTTAGCGGGAAAAAAAAACAACTCATGAAATGTTTAACCGGCTTATCAGCGTTCATATCCCTCGGTGTTTTTTCGTTATTTTTTTTTTAAAAAATGTACCACAAGAATATTGAGCCAATACAACCTTTATTTACTGTGGGATAATAACTCTTTAATTATTACTTTGACAAAAAATGGTCGCTTATTTTGATTAGAAACAGAAAAAATTAAATATTAAAATTAAAGGCATATTTTTCAATTCAAAACGTTATCTTCTTTGGCTTTTTTTAATTTCAATTTTTCTAATCGCTTTTCCTTTTGGACCCTCTTCTTTTCTAGCTTTATTTTTTCGTTTTCTAATTCAGTAGGGAATATTTCATTAACCACACTGTTTTTTACTATTTGGACGCATTCATAACATACAATTTTTTTGAATCTATCAAATACGGTATCTAAAATGATATCTAAGTCCTCATGCAAAGTTAAACCTTGACCAATGTCATTTTTAAAGCACAATTTCGTAATTGGTTGAGGCATATTCTTTATTTGGGTTAAATCCTTTTTCAGAGGGAATTCCTTCAAAAAACTTGGTCTTCCATCTTGTACCAACTCCTCTTCATCTATTAGCTCCTCAGTCATGTTTTTTTCTTGCCCTCTTCTTCTGCTTGTACGGGTTTCTTCTATAGCAGCATAGGCATCCTTTCCAGTATAATCAACCTTTTTGTTGGTAACTGCTCTTCTTCCATGACCAGTTTCTTCTAATGTTTCTTCTTTTGAGCTTTCTTCAACAATTGTTTCTTTAGGAGTATTTTCTACAAATTCCTCCTCATAAACAATATCTTCTCCCATATTAACACAAGATAAATCATCTGTTGTTAAAGCTTCAGTTTCTTCTACGCTTAATTGATTAATTACTGCTAATAAATCCAAGTAATCCGGATCATTCTTTATCATGTCCTTAAAACATTTGAAATGGCTCCATCTGTTACATTTTATGCAGCTCAAAAGATCGCCTGTTATGCCACTGTCATGTAACTTTTCCAAATCAGACCCATTTTCGTTATCAATAACTTCTAGAGTTTTACCATCCTTACTCAAATTTTCAGTAAATGTTTCAGGAATTTCAACAGCCTTGCTAGTTTCGTTATTCAGAGCCTTAATAAAAACATTTTTATCTGGCTCACAAGAGCAATGGAATCCCCAGTTCATATTATAAACATCCTTTTCACCTGGGAAATAAACCTCATTTTCTTCAATGTATTTTATGTCTTCATCTTTCCATACTAATAAATAAGGTAAATTGCTGTACCCAGCCTCATACTTAATGTTAATCGGAGTGCTACTTATTTTGTTAAATATCTCAAATTTTTCTAATTCCTTTAAAGTTGATGCAACATCAAAGTCTTCTTTTAATTCAGTAACACCTTTCTCATTGACAAAAGAATTGATTTTATAATTTTCAGCCCATAGTCTAGACATAACGTATTCTCTAATTATCTTTTGATACTTATTTCTTTGGTAATTGGCTTTGTTCAAAAATAGTCTTTGTTTTGCAGATTTTTCAACTACTTCCTCTTCTATTTTCTTTCTCTTTTTCTCAGATATTTTGTTTAAAAACATCTTTGATGTTTGTTGGTTGTTGAAAAGGGATTCTACTTCAGCTATTTTCATTCTACTGTTGAACAAATTCAACCCATACTTGAAATTTTGATAGGCTTGATACATGGTATAATCATCATCGATGTCATCATCTTCTTCATCATCACCTTGTTTGGTATTGCCTCTTTTAAGAGCACTAACAATATTATTGTCATAAAATTCAGTTACATTGGTATTGAATTGTAATAAAGAATCGAAGTCAAATGATTCAATTTCATAATTGTATTCAATGGAATTAGCATACTCTTCAATTTTTTGTTTAAAATCAATTATCAAATCACCCTCTTTGTTAACACAATGTTCTTCTCTCAAGGGTAACATTAATGGATTTTTAACTGTTCTCTTTTCTTTCAAAATTTTTCCACCATGCATCAACATGTAGCTTTCTTGTATGGCAATTTTTGATAAAATAATGTCTTTTGCTTTTTCTTGTTTTTTGTTATTGTCTGCACCTTCAGCAACATCAGCAACATTTTCTTCAGTAGTTTTTCTTTTTTTTCTTCTGTTGCCTCTTGTCTTTGTAGTGCTCTCGATTTCAACATCGAACTTTGGGAAATAAAACAAATCAGCATTATCGACAATGTAAGTTTTTAATTTATAGCTTTTCATTTCACATATTTTTACAATTTCAAATAATCTTTTGAATACATGCACCAAGTATGATTCATCTTGTGGGATATCCTCAAAGTCAAACCATGTTTTATGCTTCAATAAGTCACCTTGTTCAGATCCAAATGACATATCATTGTAATATAGTTTACCTAGATCTAACAGCAACCAAGCAAACATATCAGCTTTGTATTCAGGATAGGCAATAACATCATCCTTGAAGTTATAATCGTTTTTGACATAACTTAGTAAATCTTGAACAAACAAAAGTTCATGAAACTTTCTTTGGTCTAAACCATACTCAACATTCTTTTCAATATCAATTTCTTGCAATTTGCTAACTAAATCCTGTTCCTTTTCCATATTCAACTTTTGTTGTCTTGCAGAAACTCTACTACTTGTGGCTAATTGGTTACTTGATGGATTAAATACTTTGATATGATTACCTACTAAGTCTCTTAACAACTTTGGTGGATATAAAATTTGTCTTTTTAAGCCAAACAAGCCATTCTTTTGCTCACGATCCTTGGTGAAAAATGACGGAAATACACAGTACATAAAACTACAAATATATTGGTACTCCCAGCTATTTAGTAGTTTGTTAACTTCTAATACGTGTTTGTCATCATTGGGATTTTCAGTTTCTGTCTTATTGAAAATTGCTTTATGATTGTTCAAGAAATCGTTGTAGAAAGGTTTTTTCAATCTTAAAATTTGATCTGAAATTTTTTCAGGCAATAAATCCTTGTAAGGATTTTCAGAAACAGCTTCATCAACAACTAAATCATCGGCTGATGTTTGTTTACTGCTTCCGGTGGTGACTGTAGTTGTAGTTCTAACATTGTTGTTATTAACTCTTCTTCTTTTCTTCCCTGCAGTGCTGGTAGCTGACATTATTTACAATTGATAACTGGATGTAACAGCAGATATTTGGGTAGTTGTTAATGTCTCTTATTTTGAATTAAGAAAATGTAAAATATCTTGAAAGGCCAATAACGATCAATCTTGCAAATCGTAACTGACAAATGTTAATTGTCAAATAAAAGAGACGAGTTGTTTTAAAAATAATAAAAAAAATGAAAATTTTTCGCAAAGGGTAACAAATACAAGACGCGTTAAAAACTCATACTGAGTAAGGCAATATTGCTTCTGGTGCCTTAACTCCGATGTAGGACATAAGCAACATGGCAGAAGTAGAAACATTGCAAGAAATTGATGCCTATTTGTACGTGCAGACAGGTATTGGTAAGTAAAATATAAATAATGTGGTTATAGTGCTTTTTACATGCAGCCATAATTTGCCAGCAGTGGCTCTGTAAAGGTATAGAGTTTTCATTTGATCTAAACACAGGAGTTTTTTTGTGTACCAATCATCACGTGATCCAAGCATAAAAAATATTTTAAAAAGTCACGTGATATAAATCACGTGTTGTAGTCTTGTTTGTAAACTTTTTGTCTTTAAAGCCGCACGTGACCGACTTTTTTTTGTGTTCTCCAGGCTTAAATACCCGTTTCGCGAACTGATGCGTTGTTTTCTAAGCATTTTTGCCTCGTAAAACCTAAATAACATATCGATTGTACATATTTGAAATGTCGAAAATACGCTAAATCAACTACTCCTCAGTATAAAGGGGATCCCTTATTCTACGGGTCAAAACCCTTCCATTAAATATCATTCAAGAGTGTAAAGGACACGTTTTGTTAGCTTTTGGTAGCCCTTTTCAGCATTTGGTGGCCTCTGATCACTTCTTATTGGCCTGTGTTTTTTTGGTGTACACGCTTTAGTGAGACTTTCATATACCTAATATCGTCTATTAGGTTTTTCGCCACCCTTTAAAAAAAAACGGAACAAGTTTTAAAAATGGTTAATATGACGAAGTTACAGTTTATCGAGACACACAAAATAAGCACGAAAAGACCAAATAATCTTTAAATATAACATAATATTTAAACAGCACATTTGAATTTGGTGAAAAAATTAACCTATTTGTCACCTTAATTTTTTGATTTCGCTCTCTCTCCTTTTCTCTGCTGTTTCTTTCGACTTTAATCTTACCTATATTTAATACAAAAATATTCGAAGTTGAGTTTGTTTATCATTATCTATAAGTTTTGGAGTAATTAGGCATTTAATTACGTCTGAAAGAAATCTATTTTTTTTTTTTAAATAAAACAAATCAATAATCTGTATCAATATATAAATGGAACCCAATAAGCATTATCATCAGGAATCAAGTTTCCTGAATAAAACTGATCAATCCGATTATACTATAGAAAATAACATCAACAGAACACCGGAACAAAATAACTTTAATAGTAGAAGATCATCAAAACAACAGCCACAAGTTTCTGTTCCAGCTACGCCAAGAATGCTTTCCAATTCATTTAGAACTACAAGCTCTAAAAAAACAGTACCAGAAACACCACCAAAACAGCAAAATGCTCAATTTCCTTCTGAAAACAATCAGATGTATTACAATAATTACGCTTCAAACACTGTAACTAATAACCAACACACTACCGGATCTCATAGAACCAATCCAAGCGGAGATACTGCAATCAGTAAAGGTTTGTTCAGTCCTACAGACACTCTGAGGAAAGAAAGACATAATTATAGAAACGATTTTAACAATTTTAACAATTCTAACTCTTCATCTTCACCAACAAACAACACATTTAATAGATTAAACATTAACAAGAGAAGAGGTTCTCAATCATCAGAAAACAACAATAATCACGATATATTCAACCCTAATGTTCCTGTCATTAAAATCAATAATACTAATGAACTTGCTGAAAATAACGGATTCAACTTTATAGAAGCTTACGAACAAGATCATAAACAAGATAATTCTTTGATGCCACCAATGGAATTTTCAGGTACCTCAAATCATAATCAGACAGAGCCTCAACAATATCCTGTAGTTGTTCCTTCAACACCTGTAAAAGACAGAATTCAACAAAGCCCTGCTACTCAACACAACATTACCCCTAAACAACCTCTGTTCCCAGATGCCTTTGATAGATTACAAAATGTAGTTGAAGAAACAACTAGTAATGAAAGTGGCAAAAAATATAAAGAATTCCATAGAAAGTCAATTGGTGATTGGGAGTTTGTAGGTAGTATTGGTTCTGGTTCTATGGGGAAAGTCAAAGTGGCTAAGAATACAAAGACATCTGAGTTATGTGCAGTAAAAATTGTTACTAGAGCTGTAAAGACCTTTTTATACAAATGTGAAAGAGATCAAGCTTTTAAAGATTCTATGACTTCTGAACAATACAGGGAAAAGCTTTTGAAAGAAAATAGCCGAGATAAAAGAACTATAAGAGAAGGTGGTTTAGGCCAAATTTTCTATCATCCGAATATTTGTAGATTGTTTCACATTTGGGGTCTGACCACACATTATTACATGTTATTTGAGTACGTTAAAGGTGGTCAACTTTTGGATTATATTATTCAACATGGTTCTTTAAAAGAACATAGAGTCAGAAAATTTAGTAGAGGAATTGCTTCTGCTATAAAATACCTTCATGGCCATAATATCGTGCACAGAGACTTGAAGATTGAAAACATTTTGATTTCTGAATCAGGGGAAATCAAAATTATTGATTTTGGGTTGTCAAACTTTTATGACGTTAATAGCAAGTTAAAGACTTTTTGTGGGTCTTTATACTTTGCTGCTCCTGAACTTCTAAAAGCGGAACCTTACGTTGGGCCTGAAGTTGATATATGGGCCTTTGGTGTTGTCATGTACGTTTTGCTATGTGGTAAAGTTCCTTTTGATAATGATCGTTCTGATATTCTACACAAACTTATCAAAGAAGGAAAAGTTGAATATCCATCACATATTTCACCAAGTGTTAAGTCTTTACTCCAAAGAATGCTAATTGTTGACAGATCACAAAGATTTTCAATTGACCAAATCATCAATCATCCTTGGATGAATATTGGATATGACTATAAGGTACTGAATCTCATTCCACCTAGAAAGCCATTACATGAGATTGATTATCATGTTTGCGAAGAAATGGTTAGATTGTTTTTTTTTGAAGATGCTAATGAACTTTATGTCAATTTGTGTAAAATAATTCAATCTGAGGAGTATTTAAGACTGGCTGAATTACATTACGATTTCTATGGCCCTGATCTTCCAACAAACAATGATGATGACCCATTATTAGCTTTCCACGCTGATATATCTTTATATCATTTAGTAGATGAGTTCTTTGACAGAAAAGATATTTTAAGAGCTGAAGAAAAGGTTGTTAATGGAAGGGGTATTGTTGCTGAAAACGGAAAGTACTTCCAATACATGAATTCAGGAGCAATTACTTCTCCTTCTCAAAAAACTCCAAAGGTCATTAAGATATCTCCGGAACATCCTTATCAAAAGCATAGGGTTGATGCAAATCCTGTTAATCAAAAACAAGCACCACAAATATCCGATTATAAACACCAAAAAAATGATTTGAGATCTCCTGCAAAGGCACATATAGTTGAGCCTAAACATAGAAATCCTCCACAACCATTAAGCACTGGGTTGGGTCTGTTATCGCCATTAAAGGCTGAAGAAAATGATTCAAGACCAAGAATTGCCAGTGACAACATGGTATATGATCTGAATGATACTCAAGAACCAGACAAGTTTACCTTTGGCTCATTGTTTAGAAGATTATCAAGTGGAAGAAAGAAATCAACAGACACCTCATCCCAAAAACAATCTGAACCATGGAAGAGAGCTCATAAAAGAACTGTTTCTGAAGGTGTACCAATGGCTTCCAAATATGACAATGACGACACTGGATATCAGCTTAATGATAAGTTCCCTGCTCTGCCAGAGAATGCTCACTTATTGGTAAAGAGAGAACAAATAAGATATAACTCAATGAATGAGTCTAACACCAATAACGGAAATGAAACAAATGTGAATCCAAGTGACGAAAGCTCAGCTGAATCGTCACAAAGAACGGAAAAGAAGACTACAGTCAACAAAAGAATGCATCCAAATGCTAGAGCCAAGTCTGTTGGTAGCAATGCAATCGTTTCGGAGATGATGAACCCTTCTTCAAAACAAAATATAAAATCCAATATGGTTGCTGATTTCAGGTACATGACAGGTGAACAAGTCTTAGCAGAAGCTGCAAAGGCTCCAAAGGGAACCATGCCATCTATTGAGCATCCAAAGGTATTCTTCCTAAAGAATTTTTTTTCTGTGCAAACAACTTCTTTTTTACCATTGCCTTTGGTTAGATATGAGATAATGAGAGTATTAAGTGAAATGAAAATTGACTTTAAAGAAGTCTCTGGTGGGTTTATGTGTACTTTCACAAACAAAGTTGAAAAACCTGCAACAGATACTCTGGAAGATATTACCGCTGCTTATTTGGATGAGGAAGAAAGTGATGAAGATACTGATGGAAATCACAATGACGATAGAAACTTTGAAGTAGATGACTATGATACCGGAAGAAATAACATGTCTAGAAGAGGATCTGTAATGAGAAGCACTTACAGACAACAAATTCCACAAACACCAAATGTTCTGAGCAGATCTTCTGGGTCTGGTTCATGGAATAACAGTTACAATCAAGATGAAAGTGGTATTATAGAAACCCCAAGATCGGTCCATCAAGGTGACGTCAGTTTAGAGTATGACGACAACTCATCAGACGAGTTGAAGGCAGCTTTCAAGAAATTGAATATAGAAAAGAATAGTAAATCAAAAATGCTGATTACCGATGATAGTACTTATAACCATTCCATGAAAAACTCTGAAAAGGACTACATCAAATTTGAAGTTGTTATTGTCAAAATCCCTGTTATTGGAACCCCAGGTGTACATTTGAAAAAAATTAAAGGTAACACCTGGTACTTTAAGGCTTTAGCTAGTAAAATATTAGAAAACTTGAATTTATAATAATACTATATATGTTGCTTCAACAATTGTAAAAAAAAAAAAAAGAAAAAAAGTCGTTACTTTGTAAGGTTAGCCTTCCATAGCTCAAAATGATCCATTAATTGATGGGTTTGTAGAAAGGACTCAATATCCGTGTTTTGTTTTGTCACATCTTCTAAATCTTCAATGACATATTGCAACTGTTGATGCTTAGTGATTCTTGTTGATTTTTTGTTTGATTGTTCGCCATTCCTCGGATAAACAACCAACTCAATTAAATTATTGAATCTTTCATTGATCACTGCTCTTCGTTTTCGTTCTGATAATTTATGCTTGTTTTTATGTGCATCAAGTTTCTTTTCGATGTTGTCGACTTTTTTTAATAACTCATCATATGATAACTTTTTCTTATCAGAAAGAGGTTTCTTTATTGGTTGTTCCGGTGTTTCCAACTTTGTCAAAAAATTCAATAAATCAGTGGTTTCCTTTACACTCAATAAATTAAAATTGTTGTTTTCATCAGTTTTTAATTGTGCAAAGTTTGTGTTTAGATTGGAATTTGGCAGTGCTTTCAGTCCTGTTTCAGATGGCTTTGGATATAGCTCAGGACTTTTACTTACAGACATTATTGGTTGATTAGGTAGATGTTTTATGTTTGGATGACCTTGTAATTCAACAGCTGGAAAAAGTAAATTTTGGTCAGAAGCTCCAGTTTTAATGTTGGAGTTGTTATGTTGAGTAGGTACGTTCACAGATGGCTGAATCTGCAGTTGTTGAAAGTATTCGGTATCTTTTTGTATTATTTCCGAAGATGTTCCTGATATTACAGATTGATTATCATTGATCCAATGTTCCTGTGTCTTAGAAGGAGTCTTGTCTGCATTCAACAAAGAAAGATTAGTTGGTGTCAGGAAATAATTATTCTGCTGGAATTCCGGCTGAAAGTTGTTTGGGAATCCTAAATTTTGGTTAAAGTTTCCTGGTTCAGGCGTTTTCATTTCAAATGCCTGATACGGCATATCCTCAATTTTGTCAAAATAAGTACTGATTAAAACATCACTTTGTTCATTGTTATAATTTAGAGCTTCATCCATCTCCTCATCAAAATTCTCTTCAAAATTTTTGTAAGCAGTATCAAAATCAATATCCATTTCTGAATTTAATCCAAAATTAAAATCATGTTTTGGCGTTGTCATTGTAATTAAATTGAAGTATATGTTAATTTTTTTTAAAAAAAAAAAGTTAGAAATCAGGTTGTAGCTTAAGCTTTATTGAATGAAATTTCAAGTGGCCAATATAAGAAGAAAGTGGTAAAAAAAAAGCTTTATGATCAGTCGTAGTGGGTTCCATGATGTTTTTTTTTTTAATGTTAAAACTTTAATAAATCTATTAATATTTTGAAATTCTTATAATCTTATATTTTTCATTTCTGATTGCATATGCTTTTTTTTTTTGGTTTTCACATGGGGGGCTGGTATAGCGAACTTGCTACACCATTTTTTAGAAATGTGCGCATATCGTACGTTTTATCAATAACAAGGAATTCGGAGTTAAGAAACATCAATCCTTCATGCTAAAGATCCGATCTCAACCTCATAGCTTCTAACTCTTGAGAAGTAAAAGTTCTTTTCCTTGTTTAAATTAAAATTGAACTTTTCACCAAATTCATCGAAAAAAAACGATTCAATCCAAGTCAATTTATTGTGTGGTAATCTTTTTGAGTGGTTTTCTACAGATAACTGTTCATAGCATTTGTCTCCAGTCTTATTTTGTCTTTCTATAGTTAATAGATTAGCATTTGTCGTATTGATACTCCATCTTCCAATGATAGTGTCTTTGTAGCCATAGTAAAGATTTTTCACAACAGTAGAAGGTTCATCAGTTGTCAGTAAACGTATAACATCTCCGTTAGGCATGAATCTTAAATACCTGTAATAAGTAACCATGTGTATAGGATTAAATAGTGATGAGGAGCCTTCTACATATCCACCTTGTCTGATATAATTATTGACACTGATGTAAACTCCTTGAAACTTTATGTAGGGCCTCATTTTTAGCATCTTTTCATAGTCGTTATTGTAGTAATCTACAATATTCCATTCATCAATAACTCTTTTCTCTTGAGCAGATATTCTCAATGACAATCCCATGTCGTATATTTGATATTTATAGACTTTGTCTGCAAATAGCTTATAAAAAGAGGCATTGTTTTTAAAACAGAGGGTATTCAAAGATTTACATGTAGCAGCAAACCTAACAAAACTTTCTGGGGAAATATTAAACAGTTCCATGGATATTTGATTTAAAATTGTTGTCGGTAGTAAATCGAGGAGCAGACATGGTTCCTTTTCAGGAGTAACCTCATCATTCTCCCCGTTTTCAACTTCTTCAACTTTTTTCTGTTCTTCTTCCTTGGTTTCATTATCTTTAAATATTACTTCAAGCTCGTATTCGTATTTCAACTTTATTCTATAAATTTTCTCTATATCTTCGCAAATTCTCATAGCACTTCTGTAAAACACAACTGCATCGTTCATTTTACCTATTTTTTCCTTTTCCGCAGCCTTGATAAAATCATCTATAGCCTTTTTTGCCTCTGGTGTTTTTTCAATGTAGTCCAAAACATTGATTCCATCAATCATGTATTTCTCATTTGTATAAATATTGGTAGTTCTGTGGTTTTTGATGATCTCAAAAAACTCCTTATTCTCGTGTTCATTTATTGTTTGTGATGAAAATCTATCACCCAAGTCTGATATTTTCCCTTCTGCAGATGAGATGACCACCATTTCTCCTTGTTGTTGCTGATTTTTCGTGACTTCTTGGTTTCAGCTCCCTGATTGATTTGATTTACATATTTTTAATTTTTTTTTTTCATTTAGGGTATTGATTTAGGTATGTGTAATTTTTACTTCATTGCACTGTTATATCCGATTTTGTTTTTTAAAAAAACTAGGTAATACTCCTTTAGCATCTAATTTGATTTTTTTCTCAAAACTCCTAGGAGATTTAATCAATTAATAACAAATTTTACCTAAATAAGCGCGTTTGTGATAAGTTTTCCTAAAAGGTTCATAGAAGTTCATTTAGGGAAATTATTAATTTTTTTTCAAAAACATTTTCAATTTGGTACTATCTTTTTTGTATGATAATTCACAAAAAGAAGAAGAAAAAACGTTCTTTGAAATGACATATAGGGTATAACAGATTTATAGGCAAATGTCTCTCATTAAACTATTAACAGGAAAGAAAGGAATCAAATGGAAAATGTACTTTTATGCACATGATAAAAATGTTTAAAACAAAAGTTGTTTTCTAATTGGTTAATGTATATGATATTTTATGGAGTTTTTTTTTTTAGAATGTCGTTCAAATTTCAGGTGAAATCAATTTTAATGTTTTTGAGATAAGCATGCTTGAAGAGTTACACTAATCGATTGAATAATTTATGCTTTTGATATAGGTGGATCATGATTTAAAATCTATCAAAAACAAGGAATTTACAAAACAAGACTTTACAATTTTTAATGCTGCAAAATGTAAACAGAATTGAGCAAATGGTTGACAATCCAAACTTTAATAACAATTAAAAAAAATTTATACAGAAATCAACCAATGTTCAAATTTCACCATATGAGAAAACTTCAGTGTACTTAGTGCTAAAGAATTGTTAAAAGTTCAAGTGAAACATATTTTAATTTTAAAGCAGATACAGATTATTTTTCAAATTTAGTAAGTCTGGTTGAACAAACATAAAAAAAGGCATCTACAGTTGTGATTATTTTCAAATCACCAACAATAAACAATGATTCAAAAAGTATATATTTTTCTATAAGCTTCTTTAAGAGATGTGATTATTTATCCCTACTGACTAAAATTTCTACTTTTTGTTTTTTTTTATTTTATAATGACCACCTTTCTTTCAAGTTTTTGATAAAACTACCCTTGTCATATATGTTGACAATCTCTTCAGGAGATTCAACTCTATTTTCTTGTAAAACACGATCAAATGTGTATATTTTGTTATCATAAAAATTCACAGAATTAAATTTTTTCAAAGAACAATCATTTTTGCTTTCTTCAGTGATGATAAAGTACTTCTCGTTAATTTTATAAATGTACCCGTCGTATATCAGTGAATGTATGACAAACCATTTATCAGACTCATTTGAAGTCATCCCGTCTATTATTAGCTTAATTTGTGTATAAACAAACCACGACATTACCATTAAAAAACAGAATCCTAGCAAAAATATAGTTAACAAATTTTTCCTCACAATTTTGAATGTTAAAACCATATCAGATTGATTATTAGTGGCATTTTTATAATATCCCGAGAACTTTGCATTCAGTGATTTTAAAATTAACCCTGAACGAGCGGAGACATAAAGAAGACTGAATAAATTGTTCAAAAGTAGGCAGTCAAAAAGCATTATGTTGCTTTGTGATACACAACCATTTATCCAAATGCAATGGTGATCCAAGTCAGGTATGCATTTTTGACAAAGACTGCAATGTTTGGATCTAGCTGGTTTAACTAATTGGCAAGTTTGACAAAATGTGCTTGGATGGTACAAAATATTATCATATTTGTTTACTTTTGTAAAATTAGCTTTGTTACTAATGTTTTTGAAAGACTTTTTGTAACACATAAACACCAAAGATACATTTGAAATGATCAGAAAAGGTATAAAAAAGTAATTTTCAAATGATGTTAAATTTATTAAAGATAATTTATCGTTTTGAGTTGTTGCCAGCTTTAAGTAGTATATAAAGCCAAATGATAAAATCAATAAGCAATAAAAAAACGGCACAATCCAGGTAATTATATGCTTATAAGCTTGATTTTTAAATACCTTTTGAAATATGTTTTTGTAGTACCAAAGAAATATTTTGTTCTGATTGTGATATATTGGAGATGCAAGTAGCATTAAAACGTTAATAGCCAAAAACAGCACCAGAAATGTCACTAACGACATGATGTTAATGATAGTTTTGGTTTCTTAATAGATATTTAATTTGTTCACCATTTGAAAAAGCTCGATTTCAAAATGTCTTAAACCCGCTGGGTCACGTGGTTTACAACATGGTAACTTGTTTTAAGGGGAGCAAAAATTTAAAAAGAAGAAAAATCCCCTAAAGTCAACGAATTTATCTATAATTTAAAGATACACAAGACTTATTAAAAAAAAAGGGAAGTTAAAGACAATTTAAAATACCAAAACATACAAATTAACAACTTGCAATACAATTTTTTTTGATCTTTAAACAATAAACCTAAGAATAAATACAACTGTTAATTAACATTCACAACATACATTTAAACAAAAAAAGCAAAAAAAAATCATGAGCACCCTAGAAATATCACCTGTGGAAACAAATGTAGTTGATCCTCACCAAAAGAACATCTATGATATTCTTCAAGATAACGTACAAGAAAGTGAAGATGTTATTGTTGAGGAAAGTGAATACGAAGCAGATGATGAAGCAGACAAGAAAAAACAACTTGACAAGTCTATTGCTGATTTGAACAAGTTGGTCAAAATATTCTTCATTCCATTTGTTGCAGGTATAATAGGAAGAAAATTGAGTGGTATTATATACAGATACTTTTATAAATGAGTTATATATTCATATCAGTAACCCCGTTATCGGACTAGACCATTCCCTTTTTTTCAGTTTGGTATTTCCTTAAAGGGAGATCGCCATATATTTTCACTAATGAAAAAAATTTCTCTAGTAATAATTAGGAGCTGGTAGTTTCCCTATAGGAAAAAAAAATATATATGAATCAACGACATCTAACTATGACTGAATAATTCCGTATTAAATTAAAATTTTAAAAAAAAAATTCAAAAGTCTTTATTAAAATTAAAAAATAGAGTTAAGAACATCATCCAAATACAAAAGATAAAAATATCAGTATTTTTTTGTTTTTAGAATCCTTGAAAAAGATACTCCAAATAGTAATATCTTATTCACAAAATGTCAAACAATCTACATAAGGTTTCTATCTTGAAGAAAGAAACGATACATGTCGGATACGAAATCCAGCAAGATATCGTTGATACCATTATTTCAAACTGTAAAAGTTCAACTTACGTCGCTATTTACGACACCAATGTTGAGAAGACTCCATACTTAAAGTCTCTATTGGCTTTGTTGAAATCAAAGTTATCCAATGATCAAAGGTTATTAAACTATACCATTTCCCCAGGTGAAATCAATAAAACCAGAGCACAAAAAGAAAAAATTGAAGATTTCATGCTTCTTCAAGGTTGTACCAGAGATACAGTTGTTTTAGCCATTGGTGGTGGTATCATTGGAGATATGATTGGATTTGTTGCTGCTACTTTTATGAGAGGAGTCAGAGTTGTTCAAATTCCTACATCCTTGCTAGCCATGGTTGACTCATCCATTGGTGGTAAGACTGCCGTTGATACCCCATTGGGTAAGAACTTTATTGGTGCTTTTTGGCAACCGGAATTCGTTTTGGTTGATGTTAAATGGTTGGAATCCTTGCCTAAAAGAGAATTCATCAACGGTATTGCTGAAGTCATTAAGACTGCTGCTATCTGGAACAGTGATGAATTTGCTAGATTGGAAGATAATGCTGACTCATTCCTAGAAATTGTCAATGCCCAGAAAATAGTTAAGACCGAAGACGGTTCAGAAGTTTTGTTCACAAACATTCCTGCCATTCTAGATCATGTTACTAAGTTAGTCTTGGAAAGTATCAAAGTCAAAGCGGAAGTTGTTTCTGCTGATGAAAGAGAAGGTGGTTTAAGAAACTTATTGAACTTTGGCCATACCATTGGTCACGCTTATGAAGCCATCTTAACTCCACAAGCTTTACACGGTGAATGTGTTTCCGTTGGTATTTGTAAAGAAGCCGAACTATCAAGATATTTGGGTATTCTTTCTCCAACTCAAGTTGCCAGATTATACAAAATTCTTGCAGCATATGGATTACCTACTTCTGTTGATGAAAAGTGGTTCAAGGAAATATGTGAAAACAAAGAAACTCCATTGAATGTTTTATTAGAGAAGATGGCCATTGATAAGAAAAACGAAGGCTCTAAGAAAAAGGTTGTTTTATTAGAAACCATTGGTAAATGTTACGGAACTTCTGCTCATTTTGTTTCTGATGAGGACTTAAAGGTTGTTTTAACTGATGAAATCTTATGTTTCCCATTTGAAAACAAAGTCACTAAAACCATCACTCCTCCAGGATCCAAATCTATCTCTAACAGAGCCTTGGTCTTGGCTTGTTTAGGTAAAGGTGAATGTAAAATCAAAAACTTATTGCATTCAGATGATACCAAGCATATGTTAGCTGCTGTTTCAAAGCTTCAAGGTGCCAAGATTTCTTTGGAAGACAATGGTGAAACTGTTGTAGTTGATGGTAACGGTGGTTTGTTAAAGGCTACTAGCGATCCGTTATACTTAGGTAATGCCGGTACTGCTTCTAGATTCTTGACTTCTGTTGCTGCTTTAGTATCTTCTGATGGTGATAACAAGTCTTTGGTTTTGACTGGTAACAAGAGAATGCAAGAAAGACCAATTGGACCATTGGTTGACGCTTTAAGAGCAAATGGTGTTCAACTTGACTACTTGAACAGCGAAGGTTCTCTTCCATTGAAGATTAATACCGATAAATCTGTTTTCAAGGGAGGAAAGATCGAATTAGCCGCTACTGTCTCTTCACAATATGTGTCTTCCATTTTGATGTGTGCTCCATATGCTGACGAAGCCGTTACTTTATCTTTAGTTGGTGGTAAGCCAATTTCTCAATTGTACATCGACATGACTATAAAAATGATGGAAAAGTTTGGTATTCAAGTCACTAAGTCTGATACAGTAGAACACACTTACTTAATTCCTAAAGGTCAATACACCAACCCTAAAGAATATATTATTGAAAGTGACGCTTCTTCTGCCACCTATCCATTAGCCTTTGCTGCCATTACTGGCTCTACAGTTACTGTTCCAAATATTGGTTATGAATCTCTACAAGGTGATGCCAGATTTGCTGTTGATGTTTTGAAACCAATGGGTTGTGAAGTTATTCAAACTGCCACTTCCACAACTGTTACCGGTCCGGCTCCTGGTTCATTGAAGCCATTGAAACATGTTGATATGGAACCAATGACTGATGCTTTCTTGACAGCTTGTGTTGTTGCTGCTGTTTGTTGCAACCACTCTGATAACGATGGTATCACTACCATTGAAGGTATTGCTAACCAAAGAGTAAAGGAATGTAACAGAATTTTAGCCATGGTTGATGAATTAGCCAAGTTTGGTGTTAAGGCTAATGAACTTCCTGATGGTATTCAAGTTCATGGTTTGAATTCCATTTCTGAATTAAAGACCCCAGGGCCTATTGATACATATGACGACCATAGAGTTGCTATGAGTTTTTCATTATTAGCCGGTTTAGTCAAAAATGACTCAAACACTCCTGTAAGAATTTTGGAAAGAAGAACAACAGGTAAGACATGGCCAGGTTGGTGGGATGTTTTGCACACCCACTTAGGTGCCAAGTTTGACGGTGCAGAACCACTTAGGCCTATCTCAGCACAAAAACTAAATTCATCCAATACTTTTGTTAATGGACAAATCATCAAAAAAAGCATTGTGATCATTGGTATGAGAGCCGCAGGAAAAACTACTTTTTCAAAGTGGGCTGCACATAATTTAAATTACCAATGGTTAGATTTGGATCATGAATTTGAGGCTAGATTCTGTAACCTAGAAGACTGCTCAAAAATCAAAAATATTAAAGAATTTGTTGCTGTGCATGGCTGGGATGCTTTCAGAGAAAAAGAGACTGAAGTCTTCAAAGATTGCTTATTGAAATACGGTAACGAAGGTTACGTTTTGTCAACTGGTGGTGGTATTGTCGAATCAGAAGCTACCAGACAAACCTTGAAGGATTTCATTGAAAAAGAAGATGGCTTAGTCTTACATCTACATAGAGATATTGATGAAACCGTGAATTTCTTGTTACAAGACCCAACAAGACCTGCTTACGTTGAAGACATTAGAGCTGTTTGGAACAGAAGAGAAGATTGGTACAACACTTATTCAAACTATGTCTTTGGTTCTCCACATTGTCATAACGAAGATGAGTTTTTGAGATTAAAGGAATCTTTTGACATTTTCTGTAAAAGAATAACTGGTCAAAAATTAACTGAAATTCCTAAAAACAAAAGATCTGGCTTTGTTTGTTTGACTTTTGACAACTTATTTAACCAAGATTTTGAAACCCTAAAGGCTATAACCTATGGTTGTGATGCAGTTGAATTGAGGGTTGATCATTTGGTTGACTATTCTACAGATTTTGTAATGAAGCAATTATCATACTTAAGAATGGCCACAAATTCATTGCCAATAGTCTTCACAATAAGAACCAAGCCTCAAGGTGGACTTTTCCCTGAAGGTCAATGGAAAAAGGTCATTTCTTTGTATAGGGCTGCCATCAAATCTGCTGTAGAATACATTGATTTGGAATTAACAATGCCTGAAGAAGTTCAAAATATTGTCATGAATGAAAAAAGCAAGAATACCTTAGTCATTGCTTCTCATCATGATTTTGCTTCTGCTTACAAGTGGAACGATCCAGAATGGGAAATGAGATACGCACAAGCTGAAAAATTGGGTGTTGATATTATCAAGTTTGTTGGTATGGCTTCCAAATTAGAAGATAATTGGGCTTTAGAAGCTTTCAGATCTGCTCACAAGGGTGGTAAGCCTTTGATTGCAATTAACATGGGTGAACCAGGTAAGATGTCTAGAGTCATCAATGACTTCCTAACCCCAGTTACTTCTGAACACTTACCAAGTGCTTCTGCTCCTGGGCAATTAACAATCAAGCAAATTAATAAGTTGTATGGTGTTATTAATTCTGTAAAGGAAAAGAAGACCTTTGTTGTAGGTTCTCCAATTGGTCATTCAAGATCCCCAACTTTACATAACACTGGATATGAACTACTTGGTTTACCATTTGAATTTGGAAAATTTGAAACTGATGATGTTGAAAAGGTTGCTAGTGAACTGCTATCCAGGGAAGATTTGGGTGGTTTAGCTGTTACCATTCCATTAAAGCTTGATATCATCAAGTACATGAACGAGTTGTCAGATGCTGCTGAGGTCATTGGTGCTGTTAATACCGTTATTCCTTTAGGAAAAGGTAAATTCAGAGGTGACAATACCGATTGGATAGGTATCTATAGGGCTTTGACATCAGCAGGTGTTCCAAATAAGTTATCAACTGAGGCTGTTTCTGGTTTAGTTGTTGGTGCTGGTGGAACTTCTAGAGCTGCTGTTTATGCATTAAACCAATTAGGCTGTAAAAAAATCTACATGATTAATAGAACCACTTCTAAATTGCATGACTTAAAGAATTTATTGCCTGAAAGAATGAACATTGAAATCATAGATAAAGTTGAGGATATTTCTGATATTAAGGAATCTATTAGTGTTGCAGTATCATGTGTCCCGGCTGATAAGCCTTTAGATCCCACTTTGGTGGAAAAATTGGATATTATTTTAGGAAGACAAAAGACCCAAATGTTCACTCCGACTTTGTTGGAAGCTGCCTATAAGCCTCCATACACTCCAATCATGAAATTGGCTAAAGAAACTTATGGTTGGACAGTTGTTGAAGGTGCCAAGATGTTGGTATACCAAGGGATTGCTCAATTTAAGATCTGGACTGGTTATGATGCACCATTTGAACCGGTTTACAAAGCTGTTGTTGAAGAATAATTAACATTATATATATATGAAACTATTGAAAATTAGAATGAACACATTATTGACTTGTTGTATTGGCTATTATGTTCCAAATGTCTTTGCAGTCACGTGCGCATTCAATAAAACAAGCATATACAATTCTGACAAGCTTTAGTTTTTTTTCTTTATGTATACATATTATCATTTGAGCTATAAAAATCACTTCATAGTTTCCTTAACAAAGACACCACACAACATAATCAACAATATGTCGGAAATTATAATAAACAATAGGCAATCTTTTGTTGGTGAGGGAGCATTTTCATCTTCTTCAACATTCAACAAATCATTGGCCTTAAGAGTTGATGGTGGAATAAATGCTGTAACTATAGCTCCTTCTGGTAGGGACGTAGTAATGGCCAGTAAAAACGGTATTTACGTTTTAGATCTAGATGATCCTTATAAGCCACCTCGTTTTTTAGAACATCAGACACCGTGGCAAGTTGCAGATGTTCAATATTCACCACATCCACAAACCTCAACTTGGGTTATTTCTACATCTAATCAAAAGGCACTTATTTGGAATCTTATGAGAAACGCAACAAATGCAATTGAACATACTTTGCACGCACACTATAGAGCCATTACTGATATAAATTGGCATCCGCATGACCATAATCTTTTAAGTACAGCAAGTGTTGATACCCGAGTTCTTGCATGGGATTTAAGAGATTCTCGAAATCCTGTATATAAAACGTCTGATTGGAAAGAGTCTGCATCGCAAGTCAAATGGAATTTAAAAAACAAAAATGTTTTGGCATCTTCACATGGTAACCATGTATCCTTATGGGACATAAGAAAAGGAACATCGCCATTTATACAGCTCAAAGGGCATAGTAGAGGAATAAACAATATTTCCTTTAATCCAAATAATGAATATGAACTGATGAGTAGTGCCATGGATGGCACAATTAAAATATGGAATTATGAGAGTCAAGAATTGGTGACCAATGATAATCAGTTTGAAAAACAAACAGTAGTCACTGAGTTTCCTGTTTGGAGAGGAAGGTATCTGCCCTTTGGTGAGGGCCTATGTGCTTTGCCTATGGTTGGAGGAAATAACAGTGCGTACATGGCAAGCTTGAACAATGAAGAGAATACAACAAAGCTAGCCCCTGTTTATTTGTTTAAAGGTCATACAGATAGAATAACTGATTTTTTATGGAGATCAAGGCATACTGATTCAGTGATTGATGATAGGGAATTTCAATTGGTGACATGGTCTAACGATTCTGATTTGAGATTATGGCCCATTGCTGAAAATGTTTATCAAAAGGTTAATTTTTCAAGAAAAGAAGTTCTGGATGCTCCTTTAATTGATCATGCTTACAAAACATATTCCAAAGATGTAAAATTTAGTGGTAAGCATCTTAAGAATCGAGATGTTTTGTATAAATTTCCAAAAGAAAAATTTACTACAAAAAGTGGTAGACTTGTCAAGGATGATATCGATCATTTATCGTGGTTAAGTGGTGTTAGGGTAGATAGTGAAAATGCCAATAATGACAATGATGCGTTTGATGATTTGGTTGACCAAGATGGGTTTTCCAGTTTGTACAAAAATCTTGGAGAAGAAGTTGCTGTTGTAGGTAAAAAGCTAGATATGGTATCCTTTGAAAAAATATCAGTTTCAACAGGTGACATTGTTGTTTCTTTGAATGGTCCTTGGAATAGCTTAAATGAAAACAAGTTGGTATTTGTTAGAGCTGTATTTCATTTTGAACCAAATTACCCAAAACATGGTGCTCCAACTGTTACCATAGAGGAGAGCAGAGAAATCACAAACGATGACAGATTAAATATGATAAAAGAAGCAAGAAGAATTGGAAGTTTATATGCTGACTATAAGCAAAATTCTTTGGAAGCAATATTAAGGTACCTCTTGGGTGAAAAAGTTAATATAAACCCTGAAGATATCTTACAAATTACCCCTGATATTGCTGAATACGATATAATGAAAAATCTAGGATTTGATGAAGAAGACATATGGAACACAAACATCAAGAATGAAGGTGAGAATGAGACAATTAGTGTTAGTAGTTCAGAAAGTGATGAATCTGATGATATAGATGACATTACTAAAGAGCATAATTTCATAAGAAATAACGTATCAAATAAATCATTCGATAGTACTCCTGTTCCAAAAGGTTGTGGTGCTGTATTTTCTCATACAGGACAACTTGTATGCTTTTTCACATCAACAACTGCAGATAGGCAAAAGAAAGTTCAGGATAAGATTATCAATGCTAGTGCAGGTGCAATGAGAGGTTTTGGAAGGTTTAATAAGCAAGACCAAGAAAAATCAGAAGTTGATTCAATCTCATCAAAGGGAAATGAATCCAGCAATGAAAACAAACCGAAGACATATCTTGAATCTCTAGCTCTCAAGAACAGAGAAAGCGAAAAGAAAACAAATGGAATTAATATGGATGAAGATAAGAACAGCAATGAGGATGAATGGGAGAAGTTATTGAAGAATGATATAACTTTTAGAACCAAAATGCCGGTTTTTGCCAATCAATCCATGCCAACTGCAAATGCAGCAGAAAATACTCAATCTGAAAAAAACACAGTGACTATCTCAAACTACAGTTTTTTGATACCTGACAAAAAACAACTTGCAGTCAAATATAAGACCCAAGGGGCTTCTTTACCTTTGGTTTGTAAGCACAATGCCGACGTGGCAAGGGAAATTGGTGAAAATGATGTGGCTGATTGTTGGGAAATCATCGGTGATATGCTGAAATCAAGATCTAAGGACACATCTGGACAACAAGACTGGAGTTATGATTACGACGGTGGACAGAAACTCATTTCTGAAATGTTTAGCTATTTTGAGAAATCCCATAATTTGCAGATGCTAGCGATGATGGCATGTATTCTAGTATCTCCAGGAAGAAAACACTCCAAAAATGGTTCAGATAGTGAAAAATACCCTGAATTTGTATCAGGAGACATAAGCTTTGATGATTTTTATGCTAAAGCTGATAACGAATCCAACAGTATGCACAAATTAAGCTTATCCAGAGAAAGTCTCAATAGACAAAATTCCGTTTACTCACAAAGCACAAGGTCTGTAAACAGTAACATTTCAAACAATCTGCCAATTGAAGCTATACCTGGGTTAAAGATTGAGGTTTCTAGAGCCGATTTATTAGATAACGGAAATATTTACTACCCGGACACACAAGAATTCATATTTGATAGGTTGAATTTATTACATCCTGAGGAGGAGTCTAAATTTATCAAATATAGAGAACAGTATGCAGAAATGTTATACACGTGGGGATTACAATCTGAAAGATCCAATATTCTAAGATTCAACATCAATGAAAACTCCGACCACAAATATATCTCCTCCATGGATGAGCAGGATTTGTTTAGAGGGCTAGAAATTGTCCCTGCTGATAAATCCAGTGATAGGTTTATTTTCTGTAGGGTATGTGATGAGCCTGTTGTTAAGAGATCATCCGTGTGCAATAAATGCGGGTGTATCACCCACTCAGAATGCGCGAAAATATGGTGGGATTGCGAAATGGTATTCTGCCCTTCCGGATGTGGTTGTGAATGTTTGCTTACTTTTCAAAAAGTCAACTAATGTGTCTTTTTTAGCACATAATCAAGCTATTTTCTGATTAATACTAGCTAAGTGTTAATTCCGTGCTATGTATTATGGTTCTCTCTGCCAATATTCACTTTTCAACAGCAGAAAGTTTGTTTTTTAGAACGACGAAATGAAAGGTGTAGCGTTTTGCAATGTTCAAATTAAGCGGATATTCTTGCTCATATATACATTTTTTTTTTATATACGGATAAAGACTCGACATATAACAACATGTATAATTAGTATAAACAACCAAGGAAACCATGTCTAAAGTTGCAGTTATAACAGGTACAAACAGTAATCTGGGTTTAAATATTGCCTATAGATTATTGGAAAAGATACCATTTAGTGAAGACATCACTATTGTTGTTACTTCTAGAACTTTGCCAAGAGTAAGAGAATGTATTGAGTTAATCAACAAGCATCATTCTCAACTAGAAAGATGCGGTGTTTTAAGTTTTGATTATGTTTTGGTTGACTTTACTGATATGGTCAGTGTACTAGATGCTTACCATACAATTAGCAAAAAGTTCAATAGAATTGATTACTTTTTTGTAAATGCTGCACAAGGTGTATATGCAGGAATTGATTGGATTGGTGCTACTAAGGAAATTTTAGCCAATCCAGTGGATGCTGTTACCAATCCACATTATAAAATACAAAAAGTTGGTATCAAATCAAATGATGGTATGGGATTGGTTTTCCAAGTCAATGTATTTGCTCCTTATTATCTAATACATAAATTGAAGCCTTTGTTGCAAAAAGGAAATTGTAAGTTGATATGGGTTAGTAGTTTAATGTCAGATCCAAAATATCTAGACTTTGAAGATTTGCAATTGTTAAATAGTGATGCTTCTTATGAAGGTTCAAAGAGATTGGTTGATATTCTTCATTATGCCACATATAAAGATCTAGAAAAAGAAGGTATTGATCAGTACTTAACTCATCCCGGTATTTTCACTTCCAATTCTTTTTTCAAGTTCTTAAATTTATTCACTTACTTTGGTATGCTGTCTATATTTTATGTAGCTAGATTTTTAGGTTCTCCTTGGCACAACATTAGTGGGTATAAAGCTGCCAATGCATTAGCATACTGTGCCACAACCAACACTTCAATGCTTGATAAAGAGATCAAATATGGCTCTGCTACTACAAGAACAGGTAAGGAATATTTAATATCAGACAAAACTACCCAACATGAAGATGAGGAAGTTAAATTGGTCAAACTTTTCTTTGAGAACTTAAGAGACGAATGGGATATAAAGCTGAAAGATCAAATAAAAGACACAAGAAAAATCTAAATTTTATAACTTAACAGATTCATATATATATATATACAAACTCTAATATTTTATGAGCTAATGTATTAATCATTTCTTCAAAGCCATCAAAGATGCAACAAAAGTTAAGATCAATCTGGATCTGATCTCAACAATATCTTCAGGAACTAACCAAATCAATGCACCCAATTTTCTTGCAATGGAAATAGCCAACTTAGCATTAGCATATCTTTCCTCGTCTGTTTTACCAGCATAAACCAAAGAATAATCAACGTAGCCTGGTGCAATTCCATTAAGGATATCCAACAACCAGTGAGAAGTTTGTAAAGATGTATCCTTAAAGTTTCTGATAGATGAGGATTTACCACCTTTGGTAACACATGATTGACCCCATTTTAGTATATCTAAATCAGATAATGGCTTACCACTGGATAATTCGGCCATAGTCAAATCAATGTTTCTTCTCATTAGTTGCCAAACTAAACCTAAAGTTAGCAGCTTATTACCATCGACAATATCAGAACCATCGATACCAACTAAAGAAAATTGATTTTCTTTACCTAAATCAACAACGTAGTTGTTATTTTCCAATTGCTTGAATCTGGATAATTCAGAGCCATTTTCTGGTTTTTTGTTGACTCTTCTAGTAGATATTTGTATTCCAGGAATAATTTTTTGGAATGCTTCAATAAGAACTAACCCATCTTTTAAATCTTCGAATAGAGATACAATAGGAGGATCAACATCCAAGGAGTTCAACCACAAAGTAAATACTCTGGCTTCTCTTTCACCTTCAGCATCGAAATCTTCGATTTCTGGTTTTTCAGATTCCTCAATTGGGTCTAAACCAGGATGAGTATTGAATAAATGAGCTACAAAGGCTAAATTCAATTTTGGATTACCAGAAACTAAGGATTTAGCGGTTAAGTATTTTCTACAGTTTAACTTTTCAGCATTTTCCAACACTTGTTCTGCTCTTGAGTTCAAGTCAGATGTTTGCAAAGGACTCAAAGAACACAAAGAAGAATCTAATTGGCTCAATAAAACAGTATAGTTTTCACCATCCTTGACATCAGCGGAAAAATTGGAAACTCTTCTTTCCCAACCAGCATTTTTTAAGTGGTAGTTGAACCATCTTAATAAAATTTTTTCTGGAGCCAATCTTAAAAACTCTTCCAAAGTTTCATCATCTTCTAAAAGTCTGTACAATTCTGGATGCAATTGAATATCAACTCTGTTCAACAAACCCTTTCTAATAATTTGCCAAATCAAACCCATTATCAAATGTTCTCTACCTTCAATAATGTCTTCCGGATGAACATTAACAACAACACAACCAATAGCCTTAGCAGAGTTAATAACAATGTTGGCGTTTTCACCGGCAGTAAAATTGTTTAATTGTTTTCCGTTCTTTGGTTTATTCAAAACTCTTGTATCAATAGTATCAGGAACACAATCATTGATTAATTTGGATAAAACCAAACCATCTCTACAATCATCAAACATTTGAAAGTTGTCTTCTGGGAATGGTAAATAATGTCCTATATCTGGATCATCAGCCAGTGTTTGATTGATATGTTTGGTGAATTCTCTTCTTTCTTCTTCATTGATAGTATGTTGAGAGCCTGAAGTGCTACCACCAACAACAATCTTTTGGCCAAAACCAGAACTAACACCAGTTGTAGTTTTTTTAATAGATGGAGAGCTTAATTGTTGTGTATTGGATGAGTTCACAGGAATTCCTTTAAAAGAAGTTACTGGAACACCACCAATGTCGTCCTTCTTGTCTTGTAATTTGGAAATTAATTGAATGTAATCTTCTAACTCAACATTACCTGTGGCATCCAAATCAACATCATTTTTTAATGCAGATCTGACTGTATCATAAGAGTGATCTTTAATGGATGTGATAGCTTCTTGTTTAGTTATAAATCCTCTGTCTTCGGAATCTATAGTCATAAACTTTTCAATAGATTGGAAAAGAGAGTCCTGATTCAAATTAGGAAATTTCTTTTGTAATTTTACAATATTCATTTTAGTTTATGCAATATTTATATAATTGATTATTCTTGGTTCTGTTTGTTTTGTTTTTTTTTTTTTTTTCTGATTTATAAGTAATTCTTTAATTAATAGAAGATATATTTAAAAATTAAGTTCAGTAATCAAGGGGAGGCGTTAAAAGCTCAATAAGTGTTATTTTTGGTTTGTTTTTCCATGCGCATACGAATATAACCAAAAAGGGAAAAAACAACGTAAGATATTTCACGTGGATAATTCCATAAGAAAAAAGTTCTTTTTTAGGAAATCTACATCCAAATGCGGGTAACTTCGATTGCAATGCCATTTTAAGGTATTTACAAATAACATGTACTTTGTGAAATGCTCTTACTTCTTGAATATGTTGTATAAAGTATTCTTCAATGTTATGTCAAAATTTTTCCCATTTTGTTTGATTCTGAAGTCCAAAGATTTCATCATATTTTTTAGTTCTTTGTCGTAATCTTCATCATCTTGAAATAGGACATCAGAATTGATATCATATGAACGTTTAAGTATGTTTTTTCTTTTCATGTTTCTATTCAAAATTTGTGGTCTACTATTAATTGCACATCTTGGTTTGTAATAATCTGCTTTGTTTTCTTTTAAATGCTTGTTAAATTTTTCCGTCTTTCGTCTGCATTCTTTTGATATGTAAAATCCATTCTGGTGTCCCAAAACTAACAGGTCACTTACTTTTTTATTTTTTACATTATGTGCTATAGTTTGGTTGCCTAATGACGACAAAATAAGTTCAGAGGAATCTTTTTTAACGCCATTTTTGAGTATTTTAAGAGGTAAATTCTTTAGAAAGGTGTTGTTTGAAGACATGTTTGTATTGTTATTGATCAATGAATCAGTGTTTAAATCCGTATAAACACTTATATCGCTTATGTATCTCTTTTTTTCTTTTGTAATTTTGTGATTGTTGTTATGATGTGTTAAACTCAAAGGAATAGAATCATAAAAATTGTTTTCTTTTTGGGTTTCTAAAAGGCCATAGCTTTTTTTAGCATTTAGCTCATGTGTCTTATTCTTGTCTTTTGCAGCCACGGTTTCTTGATCTTTAACTTCTTTCGGGATGTCTTCTGGAGGTGACTTCAGAAGAGATAATATGTTTCTATCATTTAGAGGTATAATATTATGGTGTTTAGGGGTATCTAAAAGATCAAAGCTAGAGTCTATTTCTGGCATAGTGCCTTGCTGGTGTAATACACTGTGTTTTTCATATATTTTTGGTTTGAGGAAACAAATCCAAGTACCAAAACCACCAATTAATTCTTCTATTTTTTAAAAGGAAGAATGGCTTTTTTACTGTAAACAAATTTTGTTTAATAATATAACTCTGTTGCACGTGACACAATTTTTAAAATTTTTTAAACAAATGTTTACATTTAGATTAAATGAAAAGTAACTAAATATTAAAAAAAACTGCTTTATTTTAATGTGTAAACAAATTAAAACCTAGTTTAAACAAATGATTTAGCCACTTTGAACATTTTGTACATAAATTTTTTTTTTATTTTTTATAATTACATATCATGACTGTAATGCAATTAGCAAGCAAAAAATGTCATAACTGTATAATAAACTAACATTACTAGTTTTCTTACTTTGTTTTCTTTTGAATATTAAACGTAGAATTAGTATATATTTGTTCTTAACACCAGAAGTGATATGCTCTTATGACAAAATTTTTGTTGGCCATTTCTTCTTTTTCTAAAGCAATTTGTTCTTTCAGGGCTACTAGATCAACTTCTCTTCTACCTGTATCAATATCAACTTGATCAGAAGGAATAAACAGCTTCCAATTCTTTTTATATATTTTTCTACCAATATAAGCAATCAATAAAACAGGTAAAGACAGGTAAGTTTCAAAGAAGTTAGTTGCGATGGCACTACTAGACATTTCTTTGTATCCGTTTGGCCAAGCACCAACCCAGAATTCAGCAATTAATACACAAAGAATCAAAATAAATCCATAATAAGATCCAATGACACCCATAGGAGAAATAAAGGACAGTTCTGCTGTGCTTCTATTTTGAGCACTTAGAGCTCTTCTGAATCTAATGTGACATAAACAAATACCTCCCCAGGTAAATAATGAGGATAATCCAAATAATGCATATAACCAATTGAAGACTTCACCTTCTTTGTTAGAAGCGGCTACAAATCCCAATAAGCCAAAAATAGAAGTGATGATAATTCCAACTATAGGTCTACCAGCTCTGTCAATGTATTCCAAGTTCATCCATTTCATGGCATATCCTTGCTCTGAAAAGGCAGCTAGAGTTCTTGAACACGCATAAACTGAAGAATTACCAACAGACAAAACAGCTATACATATGACAACATTGAATAAAGAAGGCAAACCTTTGATCCCGTGAGACACTAATGCAATGACAAAAGGAGAGGCAGCAGCATCTGCTGAAGAAGAGCCAATTAATCTAGGGTCTTTGTGAGAAACTAATAAACCAACTAGTGTCAAAGAAACCATGTAGAAGATCATTAATCTCCAAAAGACTTGTTTTGTAGCTTTAGGAATAGCCTTTCTAGGATTGTCAGTTTCAGCAGCTGCTAAACCAACCATTTCAGAACCACCAAAGGCAAACGCAGCAGATGTGAAAACAGACATTGTACCTTTGAATCTTGCACCTGCAGTGTCTCCAACAAAGGCGCCGTAAGGATGGTGCCAGTATTTACCACCAACATACGGACCTCTAGCACCACATACTAGGCATATACCACATATTATAAAACCTATAATCAATAAGACTTTACATGATGAAAAGAAGAATTCAGCTTCACCATAACCTTTAACACCAAATAGATTAATGGAAACAATAACCAACCAAAACAAGGCTACAAATCCATCTCTATATTTTTTTGGAGTACCCCAATAATTGACTGTTATAGAAGCAGATACAATTTCCAACGGCAGAATAACTAACCATTGTAGAGCATAATTGAAGTTGGCAGCAAACCCAAAGGAGTCATCAACAAATCTAGTTGTATATGTAGTGAACCCACCTGAAACTGGGAACTCAACAGCCATTTCACCCAATGCACAGATCATACATAAGATAAAAGATGAAGAGATACCGTACCCAATCAATAAACCTGCTGGACCAGCAGTTCTAAGAGAAGCACCTGAACCAACAAACAGCCCTGTTCCAATGGCACCTCCAATAGCGATCATTTGAACATGTCTAGCCTTCAAATGTCTTTTTAAAGGAACTCTTGCCGTAGCTATGGCTACCCTTTCAGCATCCGTAAGGCTAGGGTCCAGTTCATCCATTTCAATTCTTTTAAAAGAATCTTTGAAATCTTGCCATTTTGAAACAGTTGTGCCCGTTTCCACAATCTCAATAGAGCTTAGAGAATTGCTTTCAATATTGACTTGATTTTTTTCTTGCTTTTCGATATCAAACATGTTTGTTTAAAAAAAAAAAAAAAAAATGTATGATATTTATATATATATGTATTTTGGTTATATGTTACTTGTTTGTTTAATTACTGCAGAAGAAACAAGAAAAAATTGTGAAATAAAAGCATTCTTAAAGTGCTTCTTAAGTATGTTTTTAAAACAAATTACAATCGTTAATGATCGGCATTGATAGCCATAACGATCAGATTCAATCATTTGCTTTTCATCTGTTTAACTCATTAATTTAATCATAATTAAAAAAAAAAACCAATTACAACAAATGTAGCCGATATATTCACCTGATTATCCATGATTAAAAAAAAAAAAAGGCTAGTCTCATAAAAAAACAATATTATCCCTTATCGTTAGTTAATCAGTAATCTTCCATCAGTAACAATTTCAAAGCAGAAACGTATACCGAAAAAACACAAGTGACAAAAATCTATCATAAATGCCCATTTATTGATTGTTATCTTGCTGACTAAAAAAATCAAAGGCTTTTGCACATTTTGCTAGCAGTAAAAAATATTATTAATAAAATATACATATCGGCGCTTGTAATAACCCAAATAGGCAAATGGATGGAAAACGACGTCCGGAAGTAAATTTCCTAATCGGGATGATCTCACAGTAAAGTACCATTATTGTCTTATTCCTTTATCATTGGAAAAGTCACTAAGACTTAATGTCTCCAGGAATGGTAAGAAATCATCCTTTTGAACTTCTATAACTGTTGAATCAAAAGATTCCATTCTTACTCCTGCATTTGTTTGGGCAACAACTTGCCTGAAAGCAACACCAAATTTGTTAGGTATTATTTCTCTATTTGGATTGCTAACAATCATACCTAAAGGATATTTAGGCGCTATACCCGCACATAAATAAGTATTAGTTTTATTGTCAAATGCAGCTATGACCATTGGCAAAAGTGTTTTATCATCAGAAGACTCACAGCAACATTCCAGCAGCCAATCTCCTAGTTTCAACAAAGTCAAAGGATGTTTGTATAGCTGTAGATCATTTCCATCCTTCAGAACACAAAGTCTAAAGTTTTTCATGTGTTTGATGCTTCTGCTTTCAATGTATTCTGTTCCTCTGCTAACAATTTGTTTTTGTATCAAATGTGAAAATATCATACCCTTTTTCAAAATGCTTTGATTAGAATTTTCATTCAAACAATCCCAGCACTGCCAGAAGTTCTCAACCCATTTCTTAGATCTTTCAGTTAACATCTCATCAACTGGAATTTGTTCTTCATCTAACTCATTTTGTAAGTTCTCTGGTAAATTCAATGATTTTAATAAGTTTTCAGAAATCCCACTTTTGATATTTATCTCCAGTAGTGCAATAATGGCTTCAACAAAGTCATTTGCAGAGCACTCATTTTTAAAACCATTTTTTTTAATAAAACCTTTTTTGGAAAGATCCTGTAGTCCATAAAAAGACAAGTTATCTTCCATTATCTTTGTCAATTTATCTTTTATATTGGAACTTAAGTACAACCAATTCTTTTTGGATTCAACTAGTGAAATACCCATTCTTGCAAACATCGAGTTCAGCTTCTTTTTACCTGTTTCATGCCATAGTTGCATCTTTGCATTGCAGTAATTCGACAGCAAAAAAGAATCCAAAAGAGATGTTTGCCTCAGCAAGAATAAATGATAATCCGTTTCAACATCTATATCAAAAGAGTCAGCAGTCTTTTGGTCTTTAGTTTTCGATGCATTTCTTCCCAAGTTTTTCATATTTGTCATTATGTTAATTTCCTTTTCCAATTCGTGTTTCAAGTTGTATGTGATCTGTGGTGCTATTCTCTCTAAAGAGGTCACACCAGTAATATATAACCAAAGTGTTTGGTGGTTAGCATGACCAAGCTTCTTACTTAGCAAATATATTGTTCTTGACAAACATGACTTAATAAAAGTTCCTTGTTGATAATATTTATCCAATTTTATTTGCAAATCAACAAAATGTGTTCTTTTCTTTTTAACCTCTTTTCTATAAATTGCCTTTTCTGTGATTGACCTTTTAAGTGGGTTAGCCTCACCTTCTTCATCCTCATCAATAGCGTAATCTCCTCCGTCCAAGTTATCATAAAGATCGGCATCCGAATCATCGTTTTCTGAATCTAGCTCAGGATCATCTTCCATCTCTGTATATTTATAAAAGATGGTCTTTATGTCTATAAGTTCTGTGAATGCATCCTCATTGTCATCTATACAGTAAATGTTATCATTTCCAAACAAATTATTCAAATCCCATGGCCTATGTGAATCAAATATGTAAAATGTTCTATCAGTAACAGATGATACATCTCTCTCTGCATCATCCTCTTCATCATTGGTATCTGGAGGTAAATATTGAATTAAATTCAACATTGCTCCACAGCCTATAAATATTACAATTTTGGCACTTTCATCCAGTTTCAAAAACTTTTCTTTTAAATCTGAATATCCAGTAACAGGAATGATTTGAAGTTGGACTAAATCTTTTTTCAGAAGTAGTGATAGCATTTTAGCCGAATTGATTGAGTCTAAGTCTAAACATGATACAAAAATGATCACACCACATGATTTAGAGTGAGATAGAAGAAGAAGTTTATTGTAAACAGCAGGAAGATCTTTACTTCTGATATGCATGCTGAAAATATAAAATTGTTTTGGGATTATTGAATGATTTTAAAATGAAATTTATATATCAATGTTTTTTATTTTCATTTTTTTTTTTTTTCATATACATTTTTAAACAAATTAATGATACACCAAAAAGTTTTTTTTTTTTATTATTTTTCACGAAATGAAGTTGGCGTTTATCACGTGACAATAGGTAATGTCCGAAATTGAAAATTGCTTTTTTTTTTATAGTTTAGTTTTTATAATTTTCATTTTATTATAGCAACTCAATATCGTAACTTTACACATTTATTGCAGATGAATGGACTTGTTGCTAAGATTTAAGATACAATTTTTGGCTTCTCATTATTAACGATAATCACCTACAATTCTTATTTAACAAAAAATAAAAAAAAAAAAGAATAATAAATAAAGAACTGTAAGAAATTAATCTAAAACTTATTTTTTTAAAAAAGAAAAACAATATATATAAATGTCTTCAGTATATTGCAAAAAGTTGCTTCTGAGTTTATATTCAATCGTACTTATGAATAACAAAATGCATTCTTATTAAAACGATATAGTAGCATTATATGTGGTTTGATAAGAACAAACATTGTCATCATAAGCTTTAATCAAATAAACAAAAAACTTATAGCACCTGTCATAACAAAATAAGGATGACTCTTTTAGAATACTATTTTCCTTAAAATAGTTTTAAACTTAATCTACTTTTTTTTTTAAAAAAAAAAAATAACGATAACTTGCCAACTTATTATTTCAAAACTCTTTAAATAAAAGAACAAGAAGAAAAGATAACATATAGATATTTATAAAATAAAACTTTATTTATTTTAAAATTTAAAATTTGTTTAATATATAAAATTTTATTTTATAAATTTTTTTTGGTGTTACTTTTAATCCCAGATCCTTAAGTTTGTAGCAAAAAGAAAAGGAAATGAAAAATAAGTTAGGTTACCATACAGTATTCCATGTTTAATCATAATAAAAATGATTGCCCATCAAATAAACACATGTACACTAACTTTAGTTATACTAGATACTTCTTAAAAGAAATAAAAGTTGATTTTTTTAATTGTGGTATTACATTATATTATAAAGAAAATTTTGTTTAGAAAACAAAATGAACTTATAATAATAAAGCAGCAGCACCGGCAATTAAAGCACCAGCAGCTGGTAAAGCCTTAGCGGCACCGTTTTCGGATTCAGTGGAGACGGTAGCGTTTGGCTTAGCGGAGGTGGTTGGAGCAACAACAGTTGGAGTTTCAGTAGAAGTAGCAGCGGTTAATGGACAGTAGGTAGTGTATTCAGTAACAGTACCTTCGACAGTAACGGTAGCAATAGAAACTAAAGCAGCAGAAGTGGTTAATTCACAGGCGTTGTCGTGACAGGAAGTGATAGTAACTAAAGTGGTGGTGTTTTCAGAAACAGTAGAAGTAGCGTTGTAAGCAGCAGAGGCTAAGGCAACGGCACCGGAAACAGCAGCAATTTGTTTGAACATTTTTAAAAGATTAAGCGAGTGTAGTATTTTTTATGGTATAAACCTGGTTTTTTTATTTGTTTATTTTTTTATATGTAAAAATATTTATAAGTTAAATTTAAAATTACTTAGTGTTTTTTTTTCTACGGGAAGGTTGTCTTTTCTTATATAGTTTTCGAAAAGGTGTTGGAAAATGACGAAAATTTTTTCTACTAATTTTAAACACTTTCTCGAAAAAAAAAACACACATAGAAACTCAAACAATAAAACTAAGTTATTTTTTTTTTTGCGGGTAGACAAAATGTATTTTTAGAAGTAGGGGGCAAAAATTGTCTTCATTTTCCTTAGAAAGTACCACACAACTTAGACATTTTTAAATTTGTTTAATAGGGAAAAAAAAAAACATTCGAAGTTGCAAAATATTCTATAGATGGAAGTAAAGGCTAATTTTGGCTGTAATATGAGTTATACATATTTTTAATAAAGTATTTGACATAGCTAAATTTCAGTGCCCTATTACTAATTATTTGGCACATATAGTTAATAAGAGCCATACAAAAAGTTTATGCAACATAAAAAAAAGAAGGGCTTTCTTGTAAGAAACTGTGAAATTTTCTAATTTTGGAAATTCCGTTTAACTAAAGATTATTTTAACTGTTCTAATCGGTATTAAAATGTTTTTATCGCTATATATTTTCAAGCCCTTGGTTATCCTTTTATTACAATTATGTGAATCTTTATGTTGTTTTATCCTAATTAGGAAAAAATGCATCATAATATAAAGTTCGGCATTTTTCTTAACCGCTTGATGCCGCTGGTAATTGCACCTTTCAAATAATCTCCGTACATTCCGAAAAAACGTATATCAGACCCGTGTCTACCTTCAGCCTAACTAATGTCTTTGAATTTTCAAAAAAGACAAGCCAAAAAAAAAAAAAACAAAATTGAATGTTATCTCTACCTTTTAGCGGTATTAATCCAAATTCAGCTTGTAAACAAATTTTCCAAATAGGATTATTAATAATTGGATATATCGCCTGATTTTTGGTCAGTCAAAAATTGCGTGTAAATACGTCAGTACACATGTACTTGAAACGAGAAAAAAAAAAAAGATAACATTCCTTAAATTTCCGAAATAGGAAAAAAATTGGGTAGTTCTCCCCTAACATATTGAACCATTAAACAGGGTACCCATTTTTTTTTCTTTGGTTAAGATAAGTTATGAATATAGCAATGGTCAAAAGATAAGATTGGACAGCACTGAAAGAACAAAAATATATGGAATTTTTCTATCAAGATCTTTCTTTTTAATATAGTCAGAATAAATAAATAAACCCTTTTTATTAAAAGAGGCGATACTAGAAGTCCAAATCCCATAATTTATAATCGTACTAATTTTGATACATCTTAACTTGTAAATTTATTGAAATATGAGATATTACAAAAAGCTTTAACCATATGTTACTTCTTAATCAAGTGTATTGCATGCAAGCATCATTACTATCTATCCAACCTTAATTTCTTACACAAACCAGTTATTGTGGAAAAGATTTAATTTTATAAAAAGAAAGAAATAAAAAACAACAATTATCTTCAGACTTTTAAAAGTTTCCAGTAAACCATTATTTAAAAGTTGTATATATCTTGGAACTGTATCTACAATAGCTGTTATCACAGAAGACTTATCTTTATCGGGTCTGTGATAAGAAGTACTTTTGGGCATCGCAAAAATCGGTAGTGAACAAATTCGGGTAAGAGCTAACTTTATCTCCGTAACTCAGATTTTTTTTCCACGTTTTTTTTTTTTTTAAATGAATCTAGTTTTTCAGTTGGAGACGTGTCAATCACATAGAAACCAAAAATACAAAACCAACGAAACCTGCATAATCATATATCATAATGGCCAATTTAACTTTAAAACTTAGTACTGTATTGATACTATTCACATCTTTTCTGAATGCATTTTTTTTCCAGCAACAGCAGCAGCAACAACAGCAACATAACGGACAAGTTGATATTGACTATCAAGATAAATTCTTAATGAATACACAATGTCAAGACTATCTTTGCCCAACAACTCTAAAATGTGTTAAACAGGCAGTTGATTGCCCCTGTCCATATCCTGGCACGCAGATGAAGTGTCTTATTGAAGAAAAAGGGAAAGTTATAGATACTGTATGCATTTCCAAACCATTTATAGAAAACAATCCAAGTTTACAAGAAAAGTATGATGATATTAAACAAGGTTATAAACTAAAAACAAAAGGTGTAAGAGACTGTGGCTGGGCCATTGAGGCATATTATGGCAAAGTCTGATTTGTGACATATGCTAGTTTTTGTTATATAATGCTTTAATTACTTTATTATTATTTTTTTATCTGTTTCTTTCAGGTAACCATCTTTCTATAAGTAATTGATTTATACTGAACTGTTTTATTAACGATAAAAATAAAGTTTCTAAAGTTTTATTATTTTCTGATTTTGACCATTTTTCTTGAATTTTCTCCCATTTATTATCATCAATTGTGCTTTCCACATCCATTGCAATCATCTTTTTGTTAGCTGTACCTATAATTCTTAATCTCGATAAAATGTCTTCCGCAGACATGATATCTTCTTCACTATTTGTAAAGTCTCTTATGACAATGGAGTAATCTGAATGTTGAAAGACAGGTCCCTTTTTGTCATAAACTAAAAAATCAGCACCAAACTTAACACCCTCACGCACTATGTATCCTTTATTTCTCAATGCCGAATAAACAACAAATCGCACAAGTGCTTGTTTTAAATTATCAAAACTAATCAATTTATTCAAAGGTATATCTGGTTGCAATTTTAAACCTTTTGTGACATATTTCAAGTATTTGGAATTGTTTGATATAAACAACTTTAAGTAAAGATATTCTTCTATAGTCAAAACATATTCCTCTTCATCTTGTATTTTATCAATGTCAATATCTTCAATGGTTCCCAAATCTGCAATACTGGAAGTAGTTCTATCTTTTTTTAAAGCCTTTAAATTCTCATAACTCTTCAAAAGTTCACTTTGGTCAATCTTTTCATCGTTATTAACAAATTTCTTGAAAGTTTTATCGTATTCGGATTGTTGTTCTTTAATGATTTTCTTCTTCCATCTTCTTTGTGCAGTTAAATCTTCAGGAAATTGACTACTTTTCTTTTCTTCATTAAGACTTCTTTTTTTTCTTGAAAGCCATGTTGGCTGAGATCTACTCAAGTTACCTGTTCCGAAATATCCACCATACCATAATAAATCCCTTTGCGTAGCTTCTTTTGATACTATAATCAAATAATTGTTCTCGTATATTTCTTCAAATGTTAGATCAATAATATTGAGTTGATCACTTGATGCTAAAAATGATTTTATATATTCCTTTGCCGATGATAACAATATTGTGAAAAACAAAGAAGGCGACACAAATTCATTCAGATTATGTATATTTTGGAATCTTTGATCGACTTCAGATGGTTCTTTAAAACTTAATGGAACTGTGTTTTTGTACAGATGAAGATCAGCATTTTTCGATTTTTTACTTTTAGACATCAGCTAAAAGTATTCTTATGACGGTTAGATGGAAATTGGATTACTAGTTTAATCTGAAGTTGTTAATGTCATCGAATGAAAGCTTCATTATAGCAGAGAATAATGAAAAAAAAAAAAAGAAGAAAAATCCAAAAAAAAAGGTATATCGGCCTATGACTATAACGCTTATCTCCGAAAGCAAGACATTAGCTTGAACCTCTCTTTATCACCTACACAAACAGATAAAAGTTAGTACATAGTGAAATATATATATAAAACTAGAGAGTATTAGTAATTATTATCAAAAATATTTTATTGCCTTCTCCTTATAAGAAAATCCTTCATGTCAAACGTATCTAATTTTCCATGCTTCAAACGTGCTTTACTTTGAAATAAACCATTTTAATAATACCTATTAATTTTGTCAGATACCGTTGTAGTCTATAAATTATTGTTATTATATCATATGTTACAATCTATTTAAAAATAATCTATCATCACTTAAATTATATATTATTAAAAAGGTTATTTTATCATAAAACATGTGCAATTTTCTTAGTGTAGTGAATTCAATCAAAATATTTACAATAATAATTAGTAACTATCTAACTTTTTATTACTTGTTAAGTTGGTTTTTTCATATTTTTACCTCCTTCGTTCATTAGATATCATTTTAACATCATCCCATTTGATTTTTCAAATTTTCACATTTCTTATATAAGATGCTACAACGTTGAATCCCTTTTTATACATTAAAAAGCTCTCTCTCTGGAAAATTTTTTTTTTTTTTTTGTACAAAAAAGGAAATATAATTTTTATATAAAATGTACAAAGCTCTTTCCTTTTTAGGAAATGTTTAGTGTTTCTTTTTTTTATTTTTTGCACCGCACTTAATAAAATCGGACATAAGAATTTAAACTGTTCACGTGACTCTTTGTGACTAGTCGCGATAATGAGTTATCAAAAGCGCAAATGCTCCAAAGAGTAGAATCGCCAAAATACATCATATAGTAGTGCCTTTACCATCTGCACAGCGACTAAGTCTGCTATCCAAAAAAAAAAAAAAAATAAAAGCAAACAATCAAAGGAACAACCGCTTATGTCAAGGGCTAATAGCGAGATGTATCAGTCAATAGCAGCATATTATACAGATGCTAATGGTAAATACAATAAACCATCTCAAGTGGAAAAGAGTTGTATATCGGATAAGATCATACCCCCAATTGAGCAAATGAACACTACCAAAGAGCTATATGACCAGTACCCTAAATTAAGATATATTGAACAACTCAAAAATATTGACAGTGATTGCTTAATAGAGCATAAATTGTATACACATACCTCAGATTTTAAAAATAGCTTAATTTCATCTTTTGGTAACAATATGGAGGATATGGAAGGATGGTTTAAACTTATAGTCAACCATTGCTGCTACCTATTGTATCTAGTCAAGAATCAGTATTGTCCTTCCATTTCTTATGATTTTTTACGACAATTTTACATGAAATACCTAGAAACCATGGGTCCATTAATGCGTTTGCATTTTGAAAAACATTACGAACAAATTATGAAAAATCACAGACAATATCTTCTTAACAATGACAGAAATTTTCAAGTTTGGTTCAAGGAAAAGTATCCAAACTTTTCTTATTCTTTGAACAATTTGGAAATTGAAGATATTCATGAATTTGCCTTTTGGTCAAAAGATCTATGTGATGCTAATGATATACTCACTTATTTCTTGCCAAATAAAGTTAGATCATTGTATCAACAACACGTTGATGAACTAATTGAAAGAATAACTCCAAAAACGAAAAAACAATGGAACGACTTTTTTGTAGAATTTGATGATATTTACGATAAAGTCGTTTGGCATTTAGAGTTTAAGGAAGCGGATCCCTTATATTTGAGTCACATCAAAGAAAATGATGATATAAAAAACCAGGAAATTATTCAAGAAATTATTGTACAAGAAAAGTTTTTGATTTTATTTGGATATGCTTATGAAATATTGTTATGTGGCAGTAGAAAAACATTGGACAGCATCGTTATATACTTTGAAGGCCTTTTGGAAAAGTCTAAGTTAGTTAAAAGGAATGTGTTCTTCAGTCACCTCAAAGATACGATTAATAAAAAAATTATTGCTCCTAATACATTCAGTGCTTCTTTATCAACAGCAAAGATTTTGGATATTTACATAACGCTATTTTCCAAGTTAAATGAGATGATGATTGAATCTTTTACTGATGTTTTTAGAGAGACTTTATATCCGATTCTAGACATTCTTCAGAAACGTTCAGACATATTCATGCTACTCAGCTACTGCTTTTACAATGAAGAAAAAATGTTGAGTGATCAAGTAAACAATTTGATTGATAATTCTGATTTGGAACTTCTTGATAAGTTCCGTTTGTTCATTGCAAATGATAAATCTTTGAATAATTTGCATGGCAATTCAATCTTGAAGAATGGAGACGTTGCTTTTTGGTTTAAAAATAACTACTTGCATAAAAAAGTGTATTCTAGTGAAACTCTTCGAATTCATCCTAAGAATAAGACCTTTGCAGATTACGTGAACAGTTTAGGTGAAATCAAATATAATTCAAATCTTTACACAAAGCAAGAAAGTGTTATTTTGCAAGTTATTAACAGCTTAGCATGTAGTAACAAAGAAAAGTTCTTAATGAGTTTTCTTAACATTTATCACAATTATTTGTTGCGGTTATGTGACAGAGATACAGATGATTGGAGGTATCCTTTCAATTTACTTTTAAAGACACTATTTAAAGAAGGTGTTGATGATTCTGCTGAACATGCTGAGTCTGCTATCAAAACAATGATTTTGGATATGGCTGTAAGCACCCACGACTTTGGACAATTCTTTTACAATGAAGGAAGCTTAAGTCTTGCAATTTTGGCAAATGAATATTGGAACATACCAATGTCCACAAAATACAATGAATTTTTGTTAGGGTTGTTGGTTTCTGAAAATAACATATCAAGTTTAAATGTATTACTTCAAAATTACAAAGCATTGCATTATGGTCAACAGCTATTCTTAAATGGAGAAAAAAGTACAATGGTAGTGAACTTAAGATTTGATGATGGAAGAATAATTCGTGAAAGGTGTTCTATTTTCGAAGGAACTTTGATAAATTTCATTAGTCAACAACAAACTTCTGAAATATATATTGGAGACATCAAAAAGACCAAAGAGTTTTGTGGTTTTAGCGAATTAGAAATTGAGGATGGTTTGAGAAAGTGGGAAATTTTGAATGTTTTGTATAGGTCGAACGACAACGGATATAGAATCATAGAAAATTTAAGAGACTTTGATGAGATATACAAAGACAGACAAAAAAGAAAGCGAAGTTCAAACACAGATGTGGACATTGAAAATAACAAGAAAGCACAAAAAACAGAAGTTATTAAAGAAGAAAAGATCAAGGCAATAAATGGAGGATTAGAGCAGTTTGTGGTATCTACTTTAGAAGCACGCCAAAGTGGATTGTCAATTTTGGAAATAAAAGACTGGTTAATAGCAGCATTGCCTGATTTTGCAAAAAAAAACATTCCAAAGTTACGAAAATCCACAACAAATGAAGAAGATATTACTATGGAGGAATATCTTGATTATCTAGTTCAGAAAGGTGTTTTAAAAAGGAGTAAAACAGGATTATATTATCGCAAGTACAAGTAATTTTTTAAAAGCTATATATATAAAAAAAAAGAGGAAAAGAAGTTTACATCGTAGCTATATATGTTACAGAGAACAAAATAAAGACCTATCAAATCAAACTGACTAATACAACAGCCAAAGCATGGAAGAAACCAACAGCAGCATTACCATTACCCAATTCCATCAATCCATTAGCGTCATTCTTTTTATTGGAAGATTGAGATGATGACTTGGAAGTGGAAGTGGAAGTTGAAGATGTTTCAGTTGCATTTGATGAACTGCTCTTTGTTGAAGTTGTTAAAGTGGCTGTACTACCATCGCCTTCACCACCTTCCATGGCATGGGTATTGATACTGGTACTTTCAAAGTAAACGCTACTGGTCTTGGTCCATGGGTTACTGATAGTACTGTTGAACAAAGCATTGTTGTTGGATTCAGTTGTTAACTTGGTTAAAGAGCCTGTCCAGGTATTAGAATAATCAGGAGCATTAGAAGCACCTGGAATAGAGTCTGAAATGACCTTGATATCACTCTTAGAGGCACCTGAGAAGTCAGCTTGAGCAATACTGATTTCATAGTCTTCCAAATCATAGACAATGTATAAAGCAGATAAAGTATTATCACCAAGGATACAGTATTGAGATGATTGAGGTTGAATACCTAAGATACATGTATCTTTATCAGAAGTTCTCAAAATGTAGTTAGATAATGGAACGTAATAGTTGACACCACCAATTTGGAAGACATAAGCAGAGTTTTCAGCAACTTTGTCTGTTGGACAATCCATGGTATAATATTGCAAGTTATCATCCCAAGAGGCACTAACTTGACTAGCAAACAAATTAGCTAAAGTTTGAGGTAAATATAGTAAAGTAGTACCAGAGTCTAACAAGGCTGGAACGTTTTGTGTATTGAAAGTATAAGCTTTACCACTAGAGGAGACAAACCCTGTACCTTGCAAGGTAATGTCAAATTCAATTGGATTGGAATAGTACTTTGAGTAAATGTTGATCAAAGGAACAGTGTATAATTGACCTGTGTATTTTGAAGAATCAACAGCACCGAATAACAAATCACCTGAAGTAGCCTCCAAAGAATTCAAGTACAAAGAGTAAGCAACCTTATTGATCAAACCTTGCTCCTTTAATAATTGAGGTAAATTGCTATAGGTAAAGGTGGTGTCAGAAGCATCAGAAGCTTGATTACTGGATTCTAATTGAGGGAAGGAAATACCTAAAACATTAGATGAGTTAGAAATATTGGCAACACCAAACAACATACCATCAACAGAAACACCATTAATGTTTAACTTATCGGAACCCCAAATACCACTGGCAAAGGTATTATCACCGTATGCAATGGAAAATTCGGAGTCAGTATAATTTTTCTTGAAGGAGGAAGACTTTGAAGGAGTAAAGACACCAAAATCATCACAATTTGATTCAACCAAGTTAATTTCTTGTTGCAAAGCAGAGGTTGAGGAACTGGAAGAGGTTGCAGTTTCAGTGGCGTATAAATCAGAAAGAATACTTTGAATTTCATCAGTTTGGGTATAGAAGTAAGTAGAAATATCGTAAGAAGTAGCCTCGGCTCTTTTGGCAGCAAAGAGATGATCTTCGTCTTGGACATCTTTGCCTAAATCATTTTCGCAATTTGGAATAATGTGGTGAGGATTGTTACTTCTCTTACCATACTCCAAGCCTCTCTTTTTAGATGAAGTGTAACCTGCTTCGTTCAAGTATGCGTCACAAGCTGTAACGTTGTTACCAAAGACACCTAAAACCCACAAATCAGAAGATCCTGTGTCCAATAAAGCAGATAATTCTTGTTCATTAGACCCGATGACTAAGTTAACGGAGTAATAAGATTCTTGGTTTTCAATAACGAATTGTAAATCTCCGTCATCATCTCTCTTGCTCATGCGCTTGTTGTTGATAAATTCAATGTCGTTGAATATTTGTTCATTAGTGACCACTTCCTTTGCTACAGGATAGTGAACGTACTTCAAATCATTTTCACTTTGCTTGTCAGATACTAACGAAGCTGAAATAAGCTTAGTAAAAACCGGTAAAAGAGTGTAATAAGATTTCATATCTCTTAGTATTTTATTTGGTTTGTTTACAAAGAAGAAAAAAAAAATTAAAGGGTGAGAATAACACCTATATATCAAAATTCTATGCTTTTCTTATAAGGTGAATAAATCCAAATGAAGATATAGCTAAGTTTAGATCATACAAGCCACCTCATATATGAATAATTGATATGCGTAGAAGTCAAAGGTACAACCGCCTCGTGTCCCACTTGGAAGCGTAGAAGAAAAACAACAAAAAACCAATGACAATCTGAGGCTTAGTGTATGGGCTGACTCGTTTTTGAGTGAGGCCCTCCCCCTTGGCTTAAAAAAAAGGAGGGGGTGTGTAGGGCGTGTAATAAAAAGAATGATCATTTTCGGTATAGGTGGTTATGTCCGATTAATACTACGTCATTTTTCGATATATCCTTTTTTTTTTTTTATGTATTCCAAAAATAAAAGGATTCTGTTTTTTAAGACGGCGTCGGAGATAAGAATATATACTGCTGCTTGAAAAGGGTGCGGAAATCTCCGTAGTGTGCACCAATCGGGTAGTGGTCACATGTTCTTATGTGTTTTTTACCCCCCCTTTACAAGTTTCTTGGTGTACATCCGTCTGCATTATCATTGATGCTTATGTCCGACATCGGTGATAAGCTAACAAGGTGAACGGTTCAGAAAGAATTACAACTAGTGCTGTTAAGAACATTCATCATCAAAAACTTACTATAGCTTGTATCCACAAACCATACATCTATCATTACTCCTCTTCTTTAATGCCTATATACTAATGAGCGATATTGTAACTATTGAAAACATTCAATACACAAATTTTAGAGACCAAAACACGTTTGATCTCATTCTCAAACTTAATATTAACAATTCAGCAAATCAAGATTATATACAAGGTATTGTATCTTTAAATTCAACCAGTGACTTCTTAACCGTAAAAGAGAGTATTTTATTTATTGGGGATATACCCAGTACTTCAGAAAATTCTTTTTATTGCGTTTTGAATAATGTGCCTTTATTATACAATTACTTGAATATAAATGACACAGATATTCTCAATTATACCTTAAACATCAAGTTGATATCACCAAACATGAACTCACCAGATTCTCCAATCAAAGTATCACTTGATGAATCAATAAAACTTAATTTGAAACATAAAAATTTTTTAAGTTTTCAAAACGAGGAAGTGGATGTATTGAGTTATCAAGACTCTTTTAAATGTTTTAACAGTGAAGAATATGCGGAATATATCAATAAGCAAAAGGGAACTTCTACCACAGAGACTGAAGTTAAAGATAAGATACTATCGATTTTAAACAACGGCTTATCATGTAACAATAACGACAACCAAATATTAACCACAGCTAATAACGAAACAAGCATGTTTAATATTAAAACGAATAAACAGAATATTTTAATTACTTTAAACAAATCAAAATACGCTTTGGAACCTGTCCTAAAGAACATTTTTTTATCTCTACAATTTGAAAACCCCCATCAAGTATCTGCTGTGTCAGCTCAAATTTTTAAATATTACAACTTGCCAAACTTTCAAGCAAAGATCAAAGTATCTCCAAAAATTGATAAGTTCACATTGTTCAGTGATGATTCATTGAAGATAAGTATTCCGTTATACGAAGATGAAATCATTGAACCTAGTGTGCCTAACTTGTTGAGCTATTATCTTTTGGTTAAATTTGTTGAGCCAGAAATTGAACACAATGATTCAGGCAATCAATACTTTGATGTTCGTGAACAAAAAAACTTGATTTCTCAAACTCTGAAGTCTGATATGGAAGGTAATTTGGGCTTATGCCAAATTCCACTAAAAGTAGCCTATTATTAACATAAAGAATAAAAAAAATATATAATACTTTAGTAATAATTTCATTATGTACAACAAATATCATTGCTTATATATTCATGCTTTCTTTTTTCCTGTCAATTTCCCCCAAGAACTGAATAAGTTATTTTTAATCTCACTGGTTCCTTGAGTAATGCTGTTTGCGTAATAATCAAGGTTTTCATTGATGCTGACCTGTAATGGCTTTTTAGCAGGCTTTTCTTCTTCCACATTTTCCACCTCTTGGACTTTTTCTTTTGAATTGTCCTCTTCAGCCTTCAGCTTGTTCCAAAATTTCATGCTGTCAATGTTCACAGGTGGTATTTTGCTTCCTAAACCATCAAAAATTTTGGCATTTTTCAAATAAAGATCTTTAACATTCCAGTTGTTTAACTCAACCTGTTCAGGATACTCTTCGTTTCTCATAGCGACCAATCTTTCAAGAATATAAATTGGATGATCAGCCTTCCAAAATCGAGATTGAAGCAGATCAACCCATTTTTCATTTAGTTTATTTTCATTGAACGACCTATGTTCCAAAATGAAATCCAAGTTTTCATTCATTTCTATCTCAAATAATCGATCATCAGTGTACTTAATAAAGTCTTTGTAGTTTTTTGTTGAATACCAATTTTTGAAAAATGGCTTACCACCGTAACAATCAAATATCTTCTTCATCTTTGTTCCTTGCGCCAAAATGCTATTATCGTGCTCACTTTCATTGATAATCATTTCCAATGCCTTTAGTTGCAGCTTTCTATTATTCTTTTCTATTGAACTTTCTCTAGTATTGTGTTTTTTGGTCTTTTCTTCTTCCTTCAATTCTTTCAAGTCCAAACTTGTAAGTTTAACAAACTCCTTGTAATAATATAACTTGATGAAATATAACAAATCAATCAAATAGTTTTCAAATTGGATTCTGATAAACTTGTCTTGCTCCAAGATATTTTCAGGACTTAAATCTGTGTTGTTAAAATTCTTGTTTGTAGCCAACTCTTTTTGTATAATATTCATAAATCTTATATCTTGTGCTGTTGGTTTACAGCTTTCTTTTGAAAGATTGTCATTCCAATAATCAATTTCTAATTTAATCTTATCCTTTTTCTTATCATCTGTGTACATCAACTTGAAAGCAACATCGTAGTGAACAATTTCTTCTTCTTTTTTCTTTATTTTCAAGTCTACTCTATCACTGACGATTCTATTCTTCTGCTTTCTCATTTTGATCTCATCTTCAGTTTCCATCACATCACCCTCACTTTTCTTTTCTAATTGTTCTTTTTCTTTTAACTTCTTTTCTTTTTCTATTCTTAATTTTTCAAATTCGAGACTCTTATGATTTAAAAACAAAGAGCTACCTATTCCAACCATGAATGCGTCTTTTGAGTTATTAGGGTTAATGAACTTTTCAACTTCATCAACTGTTAGGTATGGATTCCATGAATCTTTGGTTGATAAAATATGCAAAGGTAATTTCAAAAAGTTATACTTACTCATAGAATCTAGTACATTAAAAGTTGTATCATCAACGTTGTCCTTATCATTATTGAATTTGTTTAAAGCATTAGGATACAAAGAAATAATGCTTAATTGCAGGAATATTAAAGATTGCAATAATGTGACATCCTCTGTATAAAATACTACTCTTTTTTCAAGTAAAAGAAGTTTGTATATTTGTAATGCTAAGTATATTTGACTGTCTGAATTTCTACAATAATCAAAGAAATTGTCATTTATGTTGTATTCAACTAGTTGATTGTCAATGTAGTCAACAAAGCTATTTTTAGTTTCTCCTTCTTTGGGTTCATATATCAACGTCAAATTTTGGTATAAATTACCAATAATTCCCTTGATAAAGTCTTCATCTTCTAAATTTTGAAAAATTAAATCCATTGTGATTTTCAGCTTTTGCTTCAACAATAAAGATAAGTTTAAACTGTCTGTAATGATGATCAAGCTTTTGTATACACTGTTCCTTTGTGTGGCGTCATCTGTTTCTATTTTCTTGTAGTATGAAATACCATACTTTTTGGTTTCAGGAAGAAATATTATATTGTACAAGTCATCTATCAAGTGTGAGTTATCTGGAATTGCTTTAAACGCAATGTATTCGTTATCGTTGTAGTTATTATTTATAGAATGTTCAATTATATTTCCACTTTTGACATTAAATGAACATAACAAAATGTCATCGATACAATTGCCTGACATGTTTATTAGTTGTTGTTGATAGGTAGTTTTGACTTTTGCATTAATAAGACATCCTTAACCCTCACTTATATAGAATATCAAACATTTTAAATACTGTATCAATTTTTCATTTATGTATGTACCATTAAGCCTCATATGTGTCCTTTTTTTTTTTTTGCGTTGTGTTCGGGCAAAAAAAAAGGGTATTAAATTGCTTCGCTTTAGTCACGTGTTTACATACTTTTTGGCCAAAACTCAGCAAAATAGCGTATAATCATTGAATAAAGAAATAATGTAAGTCAAACAGCATTTATTACAAAAAAAACATGTTTAATAGATCAACTTTCACTTATTTGTGCAGAGAGACTTTCTAATTGGTAATAAATCCTTTATTTCATATGCATTTTCCTATATAGGAAACATTATATCCGGAAGCTCTTGAAAGAAGTCACATGACCCTAGCGGATATATTGCTAAAATTTTTTTCGTACTCCGTTTCGTGATTAGGAATATTTCATAACGCTACAGTTAAAGAATGTAATATTTAACGTGATTAGTAATGAAAGCTTCACATTCAATAACCTACAGCTTAAAAAAAATACTAAATAAAACAGCTAAACAAATGTCGGAATCATATTTAAATGAAATAAAGGATTCTATTGCAAATATCATCAGCTCTTCAAATGCTGAGAATTCAGATTCCAATGCTCTTATTGTAACACTATTTGAAAAAATCGATAAAACAAACCAACAACAAAATGACATTGTTGTAGATTTGATCATAAATTATCTAATCAGATTGTTAAATATAATCAATGCTAAAGATTTGGATACGTCTTTTCAATATCTGTTGAAATTTCTTAAACATGACCATACAATTCAAGATAAACGTCTTATTTCAAAGATTGTTGGTTTACTGAATAAATTCACCACAGAGTTTGACTTGGTAAACATAAACAGCCCATACTTCTATGAATTCAAATACTTTTTTATTTCTAAGTACTGTATTATGTCGTTTTATGGAAACTTCTTATACAACAATCCTACAGAGACTCACAGATTTAAGTACAATGATACACTACTTTCTAATGCATCAAGGAACTACAATAGAAACGCCTCATTAATTGAAAAGTATAACAATGCTATGTCACTATTAGACAATCCTGCAATGACAATTCTTAACACACTTCATTCTAGATTTAACGGATCTTTTAACAACAACGAAGATGCTATATCACCAAATTCTAAAACTATTATTAATGTCATTACCACGTGTATGGAGGCATTTCAAGAGAGAATACGATACTTCAAGAAGTTTAATATTCTAGAGGCTTTTAACGACGTTAACACATTAAGTTTGAGTATACAAGATTTCTATAAAACTTTAAAGTTGAAGGAGGACGTATTTGAAAATAAAAATACAAACAGTAAAGATCATTTAGAATTTATTGCTAATTCAGAATATTCATCTGTAGACGATCTACAGTTTTTATTTGAGCCCATAACTGAAAATTTGAGCTTAGAAGACTTAAAGCTTGACATAAAGATTGATTTGAAAGACCTTTCACCTGACAAGATGACTTTAGTGGCTAACAGTGTTGTGTACGTTAAATTTTTGATCACTGTTTTTTTGATTAAAGTTAGAGTATTTTTAAGATATCTTCAAGATTTCAGAACTTTGTTCTCAGATATTTATGCAATTTTTGCCAATAATCCATCATTATTGTCAGGAAAGGCTCTAGAAGATGTTAAGAATACTATAAAAAATTCAATCATGAGAAATTCATTACATTTTTTGAAAAACGTATTAAGTAAGGAGTATAAAAACTTCTCCCAACAAGTTAATTACAAAAACTCTACAAGTGCTTCATTTATAGACACAAGTCTAGAACTTGTCTTTGAACATTGTGAAGTTAATTCTTATGACTTTAAAAACGTTCAGTTGACAAATAGCAGTTATACTACTTTAGGTGAACCAAAAGGCTTTTTAGAACATCCATACTTCTTTAAAAAAAAAGTTCATGAAAGAAATCAAGACACAAAGTTTGAGAATAAAACTAATAATGAGAACTTAATCAAAAAATTTGATGAAATGAAAGAACTAGCTTATTCTGGTCCAATTGATAAGACTCAGGATGACTGGTGTGCCTTTAATGTTTTGTACAAATTCTCTCCAAGTGAAAAGAACGTGGAGATATCTAAATTGGAAAATTTTAAACATATCAGCTTTGACAATGTTATGTCTAAAGTATATGATGAAAATAGTTTTAATGAGACAAAAGAAAAGTTGAAAAAAGAAATCGAAGACATAACTTCTAAACAAAGTAAAATTCAAGTTGAAATAACAAACTTGAAAGAAGTAAATAAAAAATTTGGCGATATGATGTACATGCCAAATGCTGAATTTATTCAAGTCTACAAGACTGAGTTTGAAACCAAAGAAATTGAAAATGAAGTTTTGGAAAAAGAAGACAACGAAAAAATTGACTATGTTGTAAAGACCATTGAAAAGAGTTCTTGTTTAAAAGAACACTCAGGACAAAGTAATCATTTGGGGTTCAAGTCATATCCACAGAGAATACTTACTCAAGATGAAGATGAAGACATCTTTGTTGATACTAAAAAACAACATTTAGCTGCATCGGAAGCGAGCGACAAAAAACCATTGAGACAATCTAGAAGAGTTCAATCTCAAGAAGAAGTTTCAATCAATGAAGATGGTGTCGTATCCAAAATTCAATTCTTGCTTCCAAAAAAATCATACAAGGAAAATGCGATTAGTGATGATTATTTAGAGAATGAGGTCAATGAAGACAACAAATTTACTGAAGCTAAGAAGAATCTGCAACTAAAAGAAGCTGAGTTAAGCGAGAATATGGATTCCACAGTTGAGGAAGAGGAAAGCTTAAAGTCTGAATATGATGAAATTTGTTTAAAAAATACTGCTGCAAATAATTTTTCGAATGTTTCTGATTTAAAGACCTTGAAGAAATACAAAGCCTTAGATACCGAAGAGTTGAAAACCTTTTTAGAACCTACTACTCTGTTGGAAAAAAGACGTTTGAGAAGTAGCAGTCAAGAACCAGAAGATATTGAAGAGTCTGATAAAAAAAGAGTTAAGCTATCTGAATAAGTATAAGTTATTTGTTTATATATTTTTCATTTCATTGATCAAAACTGTATCAAACGATAAAATAAATCTACCTACATCTTCAAAGCTGTTGATTTTTATCCATGTTTTAACATCATCAGTTCCATCAACAATGACTAGTTCTTTGAACACCGATAAGTTAGTCCAAACAGCATTCTCACCAATCAACAAGTTTTTGTTATCAGTAATTATTTTCAACAAATAGTAAAAACTCATATCATAAGCGTTATCTTCTTTTAAATTTGTTATAACTCCCTTATTGTGAATATAATAGTGATAGAAATTTCTCAATCCACTAACAACAAATTCCACAAATTCTTGGAAATTAATGTTTTTGCTTAAATCGCCAATGACAAGTATAGTGCTCATCAAGTGTACTTGATATTTGTACAATTCTATGTTTTTAAAGTCGTAGTTTTTCAAGATAAAATCAATCAATAATGTCGACGCATTATCACTACAACCAATGTTTACTAAAATTATAATCTTCTTTATTAAATTAATGTTTTTTGTTAACATCTCCTGTTTAGACCAATTAAATGTATTTTTCATCGTGAATAATTCATTTATTAAATTATTTGTGTATTCAGGCAAAAGTGTAGACTTTAAGATTACTGTTAAGTATTCGCTCCATTTGTTACTGTATTCAAATATCTCAAACTCATTGCTATTACTTGATAATATACTGTTGATAATAGATTTGTAACCTTTGTTTCCAGACAAGTAAGGAGTCATGATTATTAAGAAATCTAGCAAAAATTCGTTAATGTTTTCTAAAGACTGTTTTTTCTTATTAAATAGTTCAGCAACTATTTTAGTATAAACAACATTGATTACCAAATCGTTGATATCATTTTTGAATAAAGGTACTAAATAGGTTTCCAACATCTTTATAATAGATGGATTATTGGTAAAGTCATTTAAAATAGTATTTTGATTAGCAGAAATATAAGAACTAACGATCTTAGCCATTAGCTCAAAAAAGACAGTGTTGGTTTTTTTAGAATCAAATTTAATTGCTGTTCCAACTTTACTCAAAATTTTGATGCTTTGAACTCCAAGGTGGCCATCTAAGGCCAATGAACTTACATTAGATTTAAAAAATTCAAAGATATCATTAAATACTTCTTCAATTGTTGAAGTTTCCAGTAAATTCAAATAAGATTCTATGAAGTCAAAATAAACCACATTCAAGTGATTATTATCGATTAAATCAAGTATCTTAGGTATAGTCAAAGAGGGTCTGTTCCCATCTAGTGAAACAATTAAGAAAGAAAGTTCTTTAAAAACATCTGTGTTGTTGTTTATCAAAGAATTTAGCAATAAAACTGGTCTGGTGTTGTAGTTGTGTTGTAAAAATGTTTTTACTTTGTGTTTGTAGTTTTGTATTATCATCACTAAAGAAGTGCAATTGAATGCTTGCTCATTTTTCAACTCTTGAATTTTTAAATTAGTCAAACTCCATAGTTCATAAAGTTTCTTTATTGTCATGTTAAAGTACTGATCGACAATCTGTTCATTGATCATCATTTTAGACTTTATGCTGTCTATTTCATTTTGTTTTCTAGAGTTTGAATTAAACACAGAACTGAAAAAATCATTCTTACTTCTGAATGTATTGCTTTCATGCTCCACAGATATTTTTTGTTCTTTTATTTGGTTGTTACATGTTTCCAAAAGCTCACTTATACCATCCAACAAAATATTGAAGAAATCAAAATTGTTTCCATCCATATTATCAAGCTCGTTTTCAAATTCAGATTGAAGTTTGGTCAACAAAGTGGTACCCAATGGTAAAACAATGTTGAATATGATTTTGTTCTTGTTTAAAGAAACACCAAAATCATCTTCAGAGGAGATTAATGATTCCTCTGAGCCAATAATACCATTACCGTCCAATTGAATATAGCTTACTTGTAATAAGTATATGAAGTTACTCATAACTTCGTAATTCTTTATTAAATCAATGGATGAAACAATAAAGTCTAAAAACTTCAAAATTAAGTCATTCTTATCAGAAATGTCAGAATTGGTAATCAACTTAATTAAAATCTTTATCAAAATCACTTTACATTTGGTGAATTCTTCACAATCTGTGTTACTATTTGACAAATTTTGCTTCAAAATAGCAAATGTAGTATTAATAATATCACTGATGATATAGAATTCGTCTCCTATAAGAAGCTTTTCAAAAAGAGTTAATATTTTAAGGAAGTCAGCATAATCATCAACAATAACAAAGGATTTTGAGTGTACTAATCTTTGTAACAAAATATTAATCATCAAGCTTTGATATGTTTGCTTACTGTTACTTGTCAAAAATTGTGTTTTGTTGAAATCTTGGATGGTAATTTTCAAATTTGAAGAAATAAACTCTTTTGTCAAATAATTTAAGTCTTCACCAATAACATTGGTGACTAAGCTTAGCAAACTTTGGAGTGTTGGATTGAAATAATCGTTACTTTTAATATCTGATCCATTAGATACTAATTTGATACAATAGTGATCAATTAATTTGCTAAAGTAAACAGAATTACTGGTATCTGATAAATATTCTTTCAACCATTTAAAAAGCGATGGGTTATCAAGTAGTAACAAATGGTCAACAAATTGAATAAAAAAGCCAAAATTTTGAGAGTTTTTATCAGAGCTGTTCTTCTTAAATATCAAGGTTTCTAGCATTTTTAATTTTCTTTCGTTTTTATTGTGAGTATCTTTTAACAAACTTTCTAATAAGAATTTTATCGAGTACTTTTCATTAATGGATATCATCTGATTTAATACCAAAACATATTCAAAGCTAATTGAATTGTCAAACAGCTTAGGATATATCACATTACTTATAATGACTTTAAATGTTTTAATTACATTTAGACTTTGATTGATACTCTCTAATTTTGTTTTGTCAAAACCAAAAACTTTACTAAAAATGCATGTTTTGTATAATGAGATTAACTGAATAAAAAGTTCGTATTCTAACTTCAAATTAGGATTTGTAAAAAAAGCTAATAGCAAGTTATTGATTTTCTCATAATCAATGTATTTGTGTTTTTGAAATTCTTCTAATCTTGTATAAAAAGATTGAAATAGCTTTATATTCAAATCCAAAAATTTTGAATCAATTCCAAGCTTTTCATGCTTTTTCATGAATTCAATTAGAGTATCATAAGATCTCTTAACTGCAATTGATAAAAAGTCTGATATGTGATATGGAAGGGATTTTTGGGCATTTCCAAAATCTGCAGTTTTAATTGAATAGTAAGATTGTAAAGTTTTATGATAATTTTCAATATCATTATTGCTTATGTCTGCACAATTAGGTATAGTTGATTCTTCTGCAATGGTAAAATAAGCTCTTTGAGGAACCTTTTTGACTATTTTATCAATCAAAATAGTGTACATTTCGTTTTTAGCAAAGTTTTCAGATGTCATCAAAAACATCATTAACATTGGAAAATGTTTGACTAACATTTCATCATCATCATCTCTTATTATATTTATCATTTTTTCAATATGAACTAATTGATTTTCAAAATCATGTTCTTGATTATTTTTATTTATTAAAGCTTGCAAAATCAAATGAGAATCAACTATTTCAAACAATTGAGAAAGACTATTAACCGCAATTTCAGAATTCAAATCTATTTCATGCATTATTTTTATTATTAAATTTTCAAAAACCAAAGAACCAATATCTTCCCATTTAATAACAAGTAGTTTCAATATAGTAATAATAGACAAAGTATCATAATTATCATGTAAGTTCTTTACCAGCCCATTAAATAAATACTTTTCAAAATACTGTTTGCCATTAAGTTTGATATTCTCCAAGGTATCATCTTGTGGAACCATATATTGAAAAATTCTTCTGTTGATAGAAACATCCTTATTTAAAAGCAACTGCATTAAGCTATCTATAAGATATATTGAACTCTCAGCAAATCCATCGTTTGAATAATCAAAGATTGTTTCATTACTGAAATATAATTGATTTTTAATCAAGTAGTCTAAATAACCTCTGCAACACAATACATCATCACTGTTACTAGAGGTATTTTTAACTTTAAGACACTCTACAATAGCTTTCAAAAAACGGTTACTGTCGCAGTCATCTTTGATGCAAAGTAAAAGATTGTTGTCAACGGAATCATTTAACCAAATTAAACAATTCATTTTCAATTCTAACCCATTTCCTTGTAAACCTGCCTCAATAAGAACATTGCAGACACACTTCATGAAAAGAACATCATCGGCTACTGCCAACTTAAGATTATTTATCAAAGCAAGAACGTCATTTGTGTCCTTTTCTACACCACTAAATAAACATTTTATTAAAGGCGTCAAATTTTTCTTCAAAACACCTTCTTCCAATTTTAGTATCCATTTTCCAAAGACATCATCAACCAATGTTTTCTTAACTGACATTTTGCAAAATTCCATAACAGGCAACAATCCCAATATCCACAAATCAAACTGCTTGTTCAAGTTGTTTAGTCCTATTATTTCAAAGATTTGTAGATAAATCTGTAGTGTTTTAATGTGAACACCTGATGGTAGGTTTTTGTTCAATGATATAATCAAATGTTTGTTGATCTGATCAGAATAAGGAAGAACATCAATTTTGTCTTCAGTTGATAAAGTACTTAAAAGCTTGTTTAGCTTCCCCAATCTTGATATATAGTCTGCCCAATCATCGCCTGATCCATTGTCGTTGCTATCTTGTCTGTTATCTAATGATATAATACCCAAGGATTTAACAGTCTGACTACCGTTGTTTAAATCACTAGATTTAAAATTCTCATAAGAAGATCCACTAACATTAGAGTTAAATGCTGCTATAAGTTCATTATCAAATGTGGTTAAAAGTTTTTCAATAGATGAGCTAAATGATTTAAGTTTATAATTTTTCAAATTTAAACCTTCATTAACTTCGATGTAGTCTATAAATTGAGTATTACTGTATTGAAGCTGATCAAAATCATTGTTTTCACAATTAACATTCATATTTTCCAACAATATTTATCTTAAGTAGAAATGGTTTTAATTGGGGGACCTGTTCAAATATCCCTTTTAAGTCTTTTAAACACATAAGGTAACATTTAAAAGCATACTGTTTTTTGTTCTTACAGCTAATAAATTCGGACATACAAAAAAAATGTTCAGAGCCAAAACCGTATCACGAGTTACCCGAATGCAAGTATGACCAAATCGAGAAACCGATAGAAAATGGTTATTTTTGAGAAAAATAGATAAAACGCTACTAAGTCAATTTAAAACATGGTATTACATACTATATAGTAACCATAAACACAATCTATGATTAACATGACTGGTGAACACTTTCCATTACCTGAGAACGCTAGGACTTTGAATATAAAAGAATTAACTGAACTTTTCAATAATGATGAGTTTTTGAACCATTATGTGATTAACAAATCTTATCACGAATACAACGAGATAATAAAATATGAAAACGAAGTGCAAAGACTTGAAGAATTACTAGATGAAATTAAAGAAATCTGTCAGTCTCTTTCAGATATTGATGATTCATTAGTTTCTTCAAATATTTTAAAAGTTGATGAAACCAATTCATCTTTGAGAAATCAATTACACTACTTAAACACTGAATTGACAGGTGACAACATAACGGCATACTTGGAAGTATATTTGGCAAAAATACAAAAATTACAAATCGATCCCTTAAAAGATAAAATAAGTCAAGATCCATACAATGTGGAAAATCATAAAACTTATATAGATGTTGTGACTAAGTTTAATAAACTTAAAACATTGTTTAAGTCATTGGATGTCAAAACTTAAAAAAAAAAAAAATGTTTAAAATTATCAAATATAGGGTTATACATAAAGTGAAGCATCCGGAGTTCACCTAATTCTTATATATGAATTATTCATTTGAACTGTTATCTTCATTGTTGTTACTTGAGTTGTTGTTTTGCTCTTCAGAATTGTCTGTGTTTTGCTCTCCAGAATTGTTGGTGGGTTGCTCCTCAGAATTGTTTACATCCCGAGTTAAATGTCTGTATTGCATGGCCATACGAACAGCTTCTGCAATAGCGGCTGTAGCATCAACGTCAGATTGAGACAGTCTACTTCTAGGATCAGTAGACTGGCTATTCGAATTAGTGTCATTATTTTCATTAGATGGTTCAGGGGTAGCTGTAGATGATTGATCACTGGCAGTAAAACGTGGTTCAGAAGAGCCCTCTGTTTCTGCTTCAGGAGCTACATTGAACAATGTAGATAGCATGTCTAAAACGGCCATTGCAGGACTCGTTTGGTTACGCACATTACCTCTTATAATTTCTATTATTCTACCCAAATTGTAATTAGTTCTAGCATTTGGTGCTGAGTTATTGTTGTTTTGATCTGGGTGTGTGGTAATATGATTATTTCCCGAGACTATATAAACAGTACCTCTTTCTTGCTGTTCTGGAGTACCATTAGAGTTATTGTTTTCACCATCATTCAAGGATTCTGTTATAGATCTTTCAAGAACTTGAGAAAATCTATTTGCAAAATCTGGGAAAAGACTTTGAATATTACCACGAATATTTGATAGGGGAGTAGCGTCGCCTTCATTCAACCCTGTGTTAGCGTATCTTTGTCTATCGTTTACAGGAGTCGATAAAATAGACGATCTGTCGGATTGATCCAAAAGTTCTTTAAAATTCATAGATGTTAAAGTTTCGTCATTTTGAAGGACTTCATTCAACTCCTCCATGGTATACTCAGCATTCTTTGTAGATATTTTGGTTCTGCATAAAGGACATGAATTGTTTTTATTACCCCATGAATACAAACACGATCTACCAAATATGTGTGGGCAGTTTGTCAAAAGAACTGGTTCATGAGTATACAATACAGCATCTTTTTCATCACTAACATTGGGGTCATTAATAGGTTCATTGCTGTTGCTTTTTAGTTTTTTTGTAATATTAGGATCTTCTTTGTCTTCTAATTTTCTCTTTCTAGATCCACTTAGATCAACCTTCTTATTTAGTGTATATGATTCCAAACATATACCACATTCTTGCTTTTCAACTTCCTCAATGATATTATATTCTTTAACACCATCCTTTTCAAGAGTTGATTTCAAGTTGTCACAAAACTCTTCATAACTCAAAACTTTTAATTTTTCAAATGTATCTTGAGATACAGATCTCAATTCGTCTAATACTTGACTAAAACGTCTTTGTAAGTTAGTGACTGTATTCAAAGTTGCCATGTCCACAACTTTTTTAACAATTTTCTCATCTTCCGATAAAGGAATCTTTTCACTTGGATTTGTGAATCTTTTCTTTCTTGTCATTTCTGTTTTTTTCAATAGTTCAGCTGGAACACTATTAATAATAACTTTCAAACTCCCCGATCTAGGAACTGAATCGTATAGTAACGAATAGGATACGTTAAGAGCAATGACCTGAAGGTCATTGCTGGAAGGTGGTGTACTGTTTGCACTTTCAGTCATTCAATTAAGTTTTTATTAGTTTACGGTGTAATATGGGATATATATAAATATTTTTTCTTCCTTTAACCTGTCTTTGTACAACAAAATTATACTAATATATTTTAATTTCTTCTAATCTTGTAATCTTTTGATTGCGTTTAAAGCTTAAAAGAAACGCTAGCAAAAAAAAATTTTTTTTTAAAATTTTAAAAATCCTCTCAAGCCGTTTATTAGGGGTTTTTTTTTAAAATTAGAACGTAGCTAAAGTAATCAATTTGCTGTCTACATGGTTATCCTTAGACAGACAATTTTTATACACTAGTCAAATATGGGGAAGGGAAAAAAAATATCAATATAAAAATACAGGTATTATCAATGTAGTGGTAACAACTAGGACTATTACTTTCTGGTGATCCTATATATACTCAGTACTTCCCACCCACACTTTCTTTTTTCTATCAAATCCATGTTATACTCGTGATTAATCTTTTCCTTGTATTCCAACGGCTTGTTACTGGCGCAAAACAAAATATACGCACAACCGTTTTCCGAGAGCTTTTTACTCAACTGGTGTATTAAAATATTGGTTATCTCCATCCCGTCTTTTCCTCCTTCTAAAGCCACAGACAATCTGTCTTGTGATGATAAAACAGGTACCTCATCCGATGGTACATATGGAGGATTAAACACTAAGTAATCTAGACTTTTATCCTTTATGTTGCTGAGTAAACTCATCAATAGAGTGTCGTACCTGCTTGTGTGCTCATTTAAGTTTATGGTTTTTGATGTTTCGTTCACCGCTAAAACGTTTATATCCGATGATAAATGAAAATTGTTCTTACCAAAAATTTTGTGTTTAATGATGAAAGAAGAAATCATTCCTGATCCTGATCCTATTTCTAGAGATATTGTAGTTTTATCAGAAGAAAATTTACCATTATTGTGTTCAGACTCTAATGCATCCATCAGTAGGAATGTGTCTTCTGCAGGATCGTAAACATGGTCATAATTTATGTCTTTTGACAAAATTGGAGTATCGAACATTTTGATAAGAACCCAAATTGCTAATAGGCACTGTCTTTCAGGGTATTTAATCCTTAACTCACGTATCTTAATTCAAATGTATAAAGTGAAAAATAGAAAAAAGGAAGAAGGAAAAAAATCACTTAACTTATAAGGTTGACTATTTCATTTTGCCTCTTGTTAAAAAAAAAAAAAAGCAATCATGAAAGCTTTAAATCCGATGTTTTTATCTAATGAAAAAAGAAGTTAATCTATAACAATCTATGAGTATTTACATGAAAAAATTCACTTTAGTTGTTCTAAAGAACACTTTCTCAACTCATTTAGCTCTTTAAAACATACCTTAGAAGCATCTAGTTGTTTTTTTCTTTTTTCTTCTTCATCAGTCTCGTTGAAATATTCTTTTTGCTTGATCATAATACAGGATTGATAATTTTGTAATAAATTCTTACAGTTGTGCATAATATTTTGAATGGATTTGATGTTTTTCACACAGTCATTGTATTTAACGTGTTCTTCAACACATTTACCGTTGTTAGCAGCACCGTTGTATAATTGATTTACACTGACACATTGCTGCAATGCCATATTTTCTTTAGGACAGTTTTTTAATATTTCATTTGAAATCAATTCATTCAAAAAATTGTCTTGATCGTTAGAATACTGTTCTGACATTTTTAAAGTATAAGAAACCTTAATTATTGGTTATATTTCATATATATTATTACAAGTTTAATAGAGTCGGCTTACTTTTTTGCATTTTTTTTTTTTCACTCCAAATTGCTTAAGGGGATGGATATGATCACGTTTTACTAGCAATAAGTTTTGTTTTTAATTAAGCACGTGATACATCCAAAACAACTTGAAGCGCATTAGTTGTTGCTACCAAAACTATTTGTTTTCCTAGTAAACAACATAATAAGCCAGAATATATAACTATACAAGCCCAGCGGTAACATAACATGTATAAGCACCAGAAGAAGAACAACAAGTTCTTTTTGAATAAATTCACTCTTTACGAAGACTTAACCAGCAATAGATATTTAATCATTGGGAGTAATAGATTAGAAACAATATTTAGAATTTTAAACATTGATATACAAAATCCTGAAAACAGACATGCACCTTTTAAAATATATGAAGACAACCTTATTTTCTCAAAAACTGAAATATTAAACATTTTATCACAGTTGAAAATTAAGAAAATTATTACCACACTTGGCTTTTTTGGTATTATGAATTTCATAACCGAAGGTAAACCAGATTACTTGAATACCCCAACTGTTAGCAATAATTCCCAATTTTTAGGAGATTTGTATTTAGTTTGCATCACGGATACTACACAAATGAGTTGCCTTAGGCGGGCATTATGTTAATCATATTGATAATGTTGAATTTATTCCATTGGTACATAATGCGGACAAAAGTGCCTCATCTAGTTCCGTTAAACAAAATAGTGAAAACAACGACACATTTGAAAGTATATCTAATCACAGTGAGATAAGCGAATATTTCAAAGTGAACAAAAAGAAGTTTTTGAAAATTGAAAGCAAAATCATTACCACCCTTTTTGATAATTTTAAGTTGAACAAAAACTTTTATTTCTCATATACTTACGATGTAACAAATACTCTTCAAACAAATCTCTTGCGAGAAAAATTAAAGTTAATAGACAGACAGGACATTCAAATTCCATACAACATAAATGTCAATGAAAAAGAAACCTTAGGATATAACGATTTGTTCATGTGGAATTTGAATTTGTTAAAGCCTATTCTTAGCCAAATAGACACAACTTATGATTGGTTCCAGCCTATCATATATGGATTTGTAAACCAAATAAGCATACCGATTGTCCCTAACAACACTTCAAATTCCGTCACAATTTGCCTGATAGCTCGAAGATCAAGAAAATTTGCAGGTTTAAGATTTTTGAAGAGAGGTGTCAATAATGAAGGTAATGTTGCCAATGAGGTTGAAACGGAACAGATAGTTTTTAATTCTAAAACAACATCTTTCCACGATAAAATGTTTGAAAATGACATGAAATTTTACGGAAATGATAAGTATACAAGTTTTGTTCAGCATAGAGGAAGTATCCCTTTAAATTGGTCGCAGGACTTAAATATGAGATTTAATGACAATGGTAATTCAAAAGAAGATGAAAAAAGTAACTACAATGAAGAAAACGTAGGTAACAAAAAAGTGTCTACTGATAAAGAAAGGGACAATGATAAAGATAAGAAATTGAGTTTAAAAACTAAACCTCCAATTAATTTTTATTTGATGGACCCTTACTATAGGTATGCTGCTAAACACTTTAATGATTTGTTTGCAAGATATGGTGGTAACAAGATTCTTGTATTGGATTTGTTGAAACAAAATACTAGTAAAAACAAAAAGAAAAAACATAATAATAAAAACAGCATTTCAAAGTCAACTGTTGATGAAGATGGAGAAGAAGATGTACTCAAAGGAAGAGAAAGCATATTGGGGAAAGAATACAGGGACTGTATTGAATACTTGAATCAGTTTTTGCCATATGAAAACAAAATAGAGTATGTTGGGTTTGACATGTCAAAAGTATCAAAACAGTACAATAATTCTGGAGATAACAAAGTCATTGACTTTTTAGAAGCTTATTCGTCTAGAGTTCTATCCAAAATTGGTATTTTTCACAACAATTTGTATTTCAAGGATATGGAGGTTCAAGAAGGTGTAGTGAGAGTATCTTGCCAAGATTGCTTAGATCGTACAAACGCTTCTCAGTTTATAATTGGTAAAAAAGCCTTAGCAGAACAATTAAAACGTTTAAATGCACTACCAGAAAAATATTTTGAAAACAATTACAACGAAGAACCATTTTTAGAATATGATTCCTTGATCTCTAACTTATTTACAAATTTGTATCAAGAACATGGAAATACCATTGCTTTACAGTATGGTTCTTCTCATTTGGTAAATACTATCGCAACTTACAGAAAAGATTTAAGGTTGAAAAATGGTTGGAGAAGAGAATCAAGTAATAATTTAAGAGACTTGATGGAATCATTTAAAAGATACTACAACAATTCTTTTTATGATGCAGGAAGACAAGAAGCTATAAACATATTTTTGGGAGTGTGGAAATACAACCCAAACAGACCATTATTGTGGGATATGAAAACGGATTACTATTTACACAATGATGTCAAGATAACTGAAGACGATATCTTTAATAACAATGAGAAGAAAAAATCATACAGACTATGGTTTAATTTTGACTATCTTATCTCTATAAAGACTTTGATTAAAAATGAAATCATTGATAAAAACAACGATATAAATTTAAAAAAGTATCTGGCAAAAATCAAAGATTTCCCAAAGTTTGTGGATTCTTACTGGAGTACACATTATGACTTGGGTAAATACACTGATTTGACAAATACTATGGAATTTAACTTGTTTTTAGATAACTGGGTCGATCCAAACGGAAATATGGATATTATAAATCTAAAAGATGAAACTCTGGTTCAATTGGATAGCAGCAACATTGAAGCTTTTGACAATAAGTCTGGTAATACTACGAACATAAATCTTGCTGGTGAAAACTTTAAATCTCTATCTATTACAAATACAAAATATCTAAAAAAGAAAAAATTACTTGAAATGATTGAAGATGCTTATTTAAAGCAAGGTTTATTTGAAGGCGACAAAAAAATTGGTAAAGGCTACTATAAGAAAAGGAATGTTTTAAACATGGAAAACCAAGTGAATTCTCATGATATTTATGATAAAAAATTGTCTCATGAATATGACTTGCAATTTGAAGAAAAGGCCGAAACATATGTTGATAAATTGGACTTTTTAAAAAAGTTAGAAATTATCGATAACGATGAAGATCAATTCTATTCAACCAAAGCCATCAACAAAGATTTGTATTTGAACGTATATGAAAACTTTAAAAACATAGAAAACTATGTACATGAGATGGAATCTGATATCTATCAGCACGAGATTGAAGTCCAGCTAGACCCATCCTTGTATAATTAATAAAATTCAATTATTTTTCACTTTCGTATCCGGTAGTATGAATTTTAAAAAAAAAAATTTTTTTTTTTTTTTTTAAACAAAATATCGATAAGACAAGTTATATAAGTTTAATAAATTGTTCAAAGTGTTACAGCACCAAAACTAACACATTGCCATTTCATTTAAAGTATGCAACACGCTTCTGAATTGTTTCAACATGAAATCACTTTAGGTATCATTGGTGGTACTGGTTTGTATAACATTTCCGACTCTCCAGAGCTTTCTGATTTGCTGGAATTTGTTCAAGAACTTCCAATTGTTAAAACACCATATGGAAATACTTCTTCTCCTATTTACATTTATAAAACTTTAAAAACAGCAGAACCTTATTATGTTAGTTTTTTAGCTAGACATGGTTTAGACCATTCATATTCTCCAACCACTGTTCCATATAGAGCCAACATTGCTGCCTTAAAAAGATTAAAAACAAAACATATTTTAAGTTTTTCATCAGTTGGATCTTTGAAGCAAGAATGTAAGCCTACTGATTTCGTTTTACCAGACCAAGTCATTGATTTGACAAAGGGTTTAAGAGAACATTCGTACTTTAATGAAACTGGTATTGTTGGCCATATTTCCTTTGGTGATCCTTTCAGCTATGAATTAAGAAAATTTTTGTTAAATTCAAATGAACAAATAAAAAACTATAAACAAAGTATTCATGAAAATGGTATTGTCTTTTGTATGGAAGGTCCACAATTTTCTACAAGAGCTGAGTCTTTAATGTATAAAAGAATGGGCGGAGATGATGCCAAATGTATCAATATGTCATGTATTCCTGAGTCTAAGTTGGCCAAGGAACTGGAAATCAATTATCAAATAGTTTGTATGGTTACAGATTATGATTCTTGGAGATTGGATGACAAGGCTGTTGACATACAAGAAGTCATTAAAAATTTGAAAGAAAACAACAAAAACGCAAAGACATTCATTTCCAATGTAATTACTTATATTCATAGTATAGATTTAGCTGTTGGTCAAAAGTTGAAAGGCAATACTTTAAATAGTATTTCTGTCAAAAATATTGATCATGTCAAGAACGAAAACCAATACTTATCTGCTGAAAGTAAAAAAAAGCTAGATTATATCTTCCCAGAATGGTGAAACCCTAGTAAATACTTTATATATAAAAGATAAACGAAACAATTTTAATAAATCATTGTGCTTATAGTGTATTGATTTTATAGGCAAACTTGCTGCTCAATGTGTATGAGGAATCCGCAGCATTTGTTTTATCATCATTATTAATGCTAGCTCCTAAATTCTTACTAGTTCTATTACTCAATGGGGTTGTTTCAATATTTTTGAAAAAGGACTTGGTGCTTTGAGTATTTGTATTATTGGTATTGATTTCCGTTCTTAATATAGCATTGTTTATGTTTATGGGTATGATCAAATCATCTTCTTTTTGCTTCTTCTTTTCGAAACTATTAATTTTATTTAGTTTTAACATCAAATATAGTACATTAACTGTTATAAGAACATAGGAAGAGTAATGAATGTATTTAAAATTTTTAATGTAAGGAGTTATTTTCACCAAAAGATTTATAAATACTGATATGATAATCCTACCAACATCTTTATCTATACTTTTGTTTACAAATTTACTGGTATTATAGTTGTGAGCATCGGATTCATCAGCATTTAAGGCTTGTTTAGAACTTTTTCTATCCAAACTCAAAAGAAATTCGCTTTCGAAGTTTTGGTTCTCAATAGCTTCATGATGTGTGTTGATGATTTTATGTGTGTTGGTTTTCAAAGATTTAATCAAATCATCTTGTTCATATTCTCGCTTATTCATTTTATACTCGTGTTTTATCAGCTATTAACGATTAGGTTATGGTATTTACTATGGCGTTTTGTTGATTGAATCCTCGAAGTTGAAATATGAAATTGATTCCTCTTCCCGCATGAAATATTCAAAAGTGCGAAAGAAGAAGCAAGACTATTAAGTCCGACAAATTTCATGAAAAATAAACAAAAAAAAGAAAAAAAGAAACAAGAGAAAAGTTACCTTATAACAGACCAAACCTATAATTGTAGCTACCAACAGTTCCAGTTTTATTACTTATATGGAATCACAGGAGTCTTCTTTGATTGATCTTATTCTTGATTGCAGAGATATAGAAGAGTTTGCATATTTGAAATCCATCAATCGATACGTATTTCAAAATGATTATAAATATAACAACAATAATGCTTCATTTTTTCTAAAGTATGCTTCATTTGAGCTAGATTGCACTCATGATATGTCTCGTTTTAGACACAACATGGAATTGGTGCTTAATAATAACATTAGCACATGGTTGAATTACATAAACATGGAGGTAAAGTATAACAACATTAATCATGCACACAACTTGTTTATCAGATATATTAATAAATACTTAAATGATTTAAACGATTTGAATACCATTTTTGTTCATTATTTACAGTTTGTTTATGTGACAGGTGTATTTAAAACTATCGATATGGATAATTTTTTCAAAATGTGGAAAAATAAGCTAAATCAACTGTCAAACTCACAAGCATCGATTATTGAAATCAATAAATACCAAAATTTTTTTTACAAAGTTTACATCAAGTTTCTAAAGGAATACTTAGCTAGGGATGAAGAGAGTTTGTTACAAGTCTTTTTGGAGTGGTTTGTTCATACTTTATCATTTGAGTATTGGATAAGCACTGAACACGATAAAATAACCCAGAATAAAGAAAACAAAATCATTGACATTTGTAAATTAAGATCTGTATATCGCCTGATTATTGATCATTTGATTAACGTTAAAAGCTTTGTAAAACTGAGGAAAATTTATGTAAAATATGCCAATTTTGAGTTTGAAAATAAAGAATTGGAAATAGTTAAATTCTGTATAGAAAAATGGAAATCAACAATTGTAGATCAAGATGAATGGAACAAATTACTCGAAAACAATGAGTTTGCAAATGATTACCAAAAGTTTGAAAAGATTCTAAAGTATTTGAATGAAGATTTAGATTTCGAAAATAAAAGAATGGAAGATACATACACACAGGACTATGCGTTTGGTTTTATTGAAGATAAAGTTGAGAAAAAAGACTCAGAAAGTTTTGCATTTAATGAAAGCCAAATTGCTTACTTTGATACCATGCAAAAATACTTTTTTGATAATATTAATACCATTCCTTATGAACAAAGCTTAACCTTTTGGTCAAATTATTTAAGATTTATTGAGAATGAGAAAAACACTGCGAGTTTTTCACAAGTTGTGACTCTTTTTGATATAGATTTCTCTCATTTTTCAGAAAAGACTCAACTTGTGAAGATTTCCATATTTGTTCAAAGAAAATATTTGAAATACTTAGAATCCATAAATTATGAGGGTGTAGTTGAAAAATGGGCTGAATTAATAACCAAAGTGAAGGAAAATTCTTCCTTAACTTTTAAAAATTTGTGGATAGATTACTTGTCCTTCATCAAATCCTCAAATCTTGATATTTATGAGCAGACTCTAACAGATGTAATAAATAACTATGGGAAACCGTCTTTGTTCAGATCAATAGCTGAAATACTTTATAAAGACAACAGCTTTGATATGCTAAGAAAGGTTTACGGAGCTTTAATTATTCACAATCCACTACTAACAACTTCGTGGACCAAATTGTTTGATTTAGAAATGCTGCTACAAGATAGCCCTAGAACAAGAGAATTAACACACAAGATTATTGATTTTTTGAGCTCTACTCAAAATATAGAATTCTTTGACTATATTAACCAAATTTTCAAAAGAAGCATCGAATATGAAACAGAAGATGGTGAATATGCTCATGTAAGATACGGACTATATTACCTTTATTTTCAAGATTCAATATCCAAGTCGACTGTTTTAACCGATTATGTTCAAAATTGGGTTGATTATGCTTATTGGGAATTTAAATCACCAACTGATGAACAGCTAAAGTTACTAGAAAATGAAGAAAATGAAGAAGAAATAGAATTTGGTATCTCCGAGGATAACATTAACAATGCTAGAAAAATATTTGAATTAAGTTTAAAGCATTTCAAAACTCAGTACGCCAAAAGATATCAGATGTATCAGCAGTTTTTAGCTTTTGAAACCAAATATGGAAAAAACGAATCAATTCTAAAGGCTTTGAAAGAAAGAAAACCTGTTAATAATATATTCCCTGATGATCAAATTAAAGAAGAAGATGAACAAGTTGAGGAAGCCAACAAGTTGGATGATTTGTTTTCAGCAGTGGATAATTGGGAAAGTTAGATTCAATTACATTAATTTTATATAAAAACTTATATGTGACTATTATTTTCTAATCACTATCATCATCAAAGGCTGGAGGCGGTGCCAGGTCATCGTCTGAATCGTCTAAAGCAGGAGGCTCTAGCACTTCTTCTTCATTTTCAGAATCACTTATTTGTGGAGGAGATAAAGGCTTTTCATCAACAACTTCTTTGGTGATTATAGGTTCCGGCACAATAATATTTTCTTCCTGAGTAATTGTCTCTTTAGGCACATCATTATCAATTTTAATAGTTTTAGGCTTCTTTTCTACTGCTTCATCTTCTTCATCATATACCAATTTTCTTTTTCCGACTGTCTCTACATTATTTGCGGTTCTGAGGTCTTGATATATATTAGCTTTAGCGGTTATAACATTACAATCCTCTTCTAGATGACCAAACTTGTTACATTTGTTACATTGAATGGTTGCCAAATATTTTTCACTTTTTGGACAGTTGAATCTGTTGTGACCTTCATTACCACAAATTTGACAAACATTGTTTTCAGTATCTCTGTAAGTACCATTCAGCTTGGCTAATTCTTTCAATTGTTCTCTCTTCATATCATTTTGACCGGATGGTGCAGTGATAGCTCTCATGACAACATTTTCACATCCTTTCAATCCTTTACGAAGTTTTTCTTCACTATCAGCTATAACCAAGCAATGCAAAGGTTCAGCTTCAGACCTAGAGCCTATAGGCATTTCTTCTTCACTTTTTCCCTTTTGAAAAGATCCCTTTCCTCTAATTTGTATTCTACATCCGTTTTCCTGCTGTAACTGCTTCAAAGTCGCACCACGAGGACCTAATAATAATCCAATAAAGTTGATATGCTTGTATTCATCAACAGGAAGATAAAACTTTTCCTTAAAAAAGTTTGGCTTTATGTAGTTGTCTGGAGATGCATAGTTGACCAAAGATTTTAATGACAACTGTATCAATTTAATTTTTTCATCTTCTAATTTCTTTTTATGTCTGGCTTCACGAGTGTTCACAATATTACCCTTTTCGTCATATATTGCTGGTGGCATTGGAGACTTTTCTCTTTGTGGTATTCTAGTATAGGAAAAATCATTCTCAGCTATTTGCTTCGTGATCTCTTCAATTCTGTAAAAAACAGAGTACCTGGTCATTTGTTCAGGTGTAGCTTCTGTACTCATAACAAAGTGTGATAAATCCAATCTCTGTTTATAACCTTCTGTAGACTTTTGTTCCTTTTTAGTACACTCAACTTTTTTTGTCCAAAGCCCATCTTCACTTACATCTGCATACTCATTAATACCAGAAAGATTCACTTCTGGTCTAGTAAACCTGTTGTTTCTGGGTATAGTGTTATTGCTATTATTTGAGAACCCTTCAAATCTACTCATTGATAAAGTTTAAAAGCGATTGGTGTTTGGAATTGGACCTCTTTTCATTAATATTATTGGAATAAATAAGCAATTTGATGCTACATAGCTGATATTGTGATTAAAACGAAAAGAAACAAAAACCTTCAAAAACAAAAAAAAGAAAAGCAATGCCAAATGGCTACGCACGTGATTTAATTACGGAAAGGCAATTAAAGCCTATGCATTATCAATTTAAAAGGTTCTATATGAAAGAAAAAACTGAAACTCATAAAGGTTGTATATAAATTGGCTTTAGGTTAAGATTACAAAGAAGCTAACATTCCATTGACCATTTGTCTTACTTTATAATAAAGGGTTGTTGGTTTTCCATTAATTTCCACAACAGAGCTATTGACTTTACCAACATAAATTTCATTATCAATCAGAAGGGACCCATTACCTAAAAATACGGCACTGTGGCCAGCTTTAACTAATGTATTTCTAATGGAAGATAAGGTTACGTTACCCAGTAATAAATCACCTGATGTATTTTGATCGATTTCTTCGGTACTGGAAGTAGGCTTAATTTTGAATTTAGTCATTCCTGTTTTATTATTTACAACTTTGACTAACTCACATGACACTTTGGAAATTTGGTATTTACCGTTTAATACATTTTCCCATTGTAAATCACTTTCTAAGTCAGCTGACAAAACACAATTCAAGTTTTTGACAGTTGTCTCAAATGCATATTCTTTTTTGGCTTCGTTTAAAATTCTAATATTTTCAGGTATGCCCCCAAGGCTGGAGGTTTGTTCATTTATGTAAAGATAATTTTGAGCTTTGAAAAAAGGCAGTATGATGTTGCTGGACTTAGTATCAATTGATGATGTTAAATCAATATACTTAACTGATAGATTGTCAAAAGCAACGTTTTTGGTTTTAATATCTGTTTTCCAAAACATCCGCTTCTTGTTTAAGACATTCAAATATTGCAAGTCATCAAAGTAATTACCATTTTGATCGTAAACATGATTTGTTGATATTGTGATATATGCATCTTTGAGCTCTTCATCTTCTTCATCCAGCATATTAAATCCGGTGGCATTTCTATTGCTGGCTGTTGCATTTAGCTCTTCTTTTATATCATTAGTCAACATTTCATTAGCTACAGTTGAAACAACGCTTGATGCATTACCATCCTCGCCTTTTACATCATCAATATCTTCATCATTAGCAAACAAATGATCAAAATCGACAATCAAACCATAATCATCACGCATATACGTGGAGGTTTTTATTTTGAACATTTTGTGCTTCAAGGAAGTATTTGGTTTGATAACAGTATCATAAGGTGAATTTTCAATTTCTTTTTCTACCTCATCAGCATTACTGCCTTTTTGCGTTTCATCGTCATTTTCATCATCAGCAAAACCTTCTACATCATCATCAGAATCACTTGCTTCATCATCTCTAACGTCATAGACTAAAGCAGCTGCTTCTTCCTTCGCGAGTTTTTTCTTTTCATTATATTGGTCTTGTAATTTCTTTCTCTTTTCTGAGTTATCTATAATTTGTTGATTTAATTGTTTAACTATTTTTTCATCATCCACAACAGCATTGTCTTTGATAAGTAAGTTTATTACTTGATTATCATTCAAAAACTCTTTGTAATTACCTTTTTGTTTGACATCTGTAAATACTACGTGAATTTCACTGTCTTCTTGTTTATTTAGACTATCCAATACTTCATTCATCAACAAAAAGTCATCATTTATAAATAGTAAACCACCTGTTTCAGCTATTTTCTTTTTGTTTAGTATAGAAGTTTTAGAAACGGCTTCAAAGTCTTCAGGAGTCAAAACTTGAATAATTTGATCAAATGGGGTTTTAATACCGGAAGCATTGTTATTGGAATTTTGCTGGAAATTTTTGTTCCAATTTTTTAACAAACTGTCATCTAACCATTCTAACATACTCTTACAATAAGTTATCGCTCTACCTTTTGAGTTTGCTAATAAGTATATTGGCGGCAGAACATTCTTTTTTTGCCTTTTGAAATCGTTACTTTGGTTGCTCATACCATTCATATTCCTTTTATTATTTTCATTATTGGCGTTGAACATGCTATTAAAGTTCTTACTATAGTTTTCAAACTGTTCAAAGATTTTTTCTTCAGGTGAGTCTGGTTTATTATATTCCTGATAAAATTCAGCAACAACAGTAAATATTTTCAAGAAATTTGTGCTTATGTCAACTGGAAGAACAATAAGATTAGACATGCTCAAGTTATCAAACAAATAAGACTTAAATTGATTAGTTCTTTTCCCCCATGGGGCTAAAGACTCTTCTGTAGAATAACTATCATCAATGTTTGTAATGATAGAACTAGGATGCATAACATCATGTTGTGGGTTCCAAAAATTCATTCTATCTAAAATTGAAGTTCCTTCTGTGATTGAATCAACAACATGAGACCATTCACTGAAATATAAAACAAATTCTTCTTTGTTATTGGAATTGTTGGCTGTATTATCAATTTCTATATTTTGTAATTTTATGATAGAGCTACCCAATGAATGACCTGCATTAAAACACGTATAATTGACATTTTGACTAGAGGTAATTTTAATAGTCTGGTTGTATTTGAGGGGTTTGATATAATCAAATGATTGTTCAATATCCTCCAGCTCATAGTGGTGATCAATATAATTGCTCATTAGATTTTTGTTACAGTAAAACTCTATGGTTGATAACCTCCCTAGATTAACAATAGGTAAGGTCGCATACACATTAACATCTTTTGTAAATATCAATTCTTGAAAGGCGTTAAAAATAAACGCATAGGAACCTAATCTTTCAATTGAAGATTGTGTTAATATTATTGTATCAATCTCATCAATTATCGGTGTCCAAACTTCAACCAACTTATCAAAAAGAGTATTTCCAAGAAGTAAATCATCTTTGTTGTTTATGACATCCAAATTCAAACCTGGATCTATTAATATCTTCTTGTGTTTGTTGACACCATCATTGAATTGAATAATAGTACCAGATATCACAACTTCACTTACTTTATCTGAAAGATTGATGATAGAGTAACCCATAAGTCGATTGTTTGTAGTTCTTTGGTTCCAGCTCTACAGCATTTAATGTTTAAAAAAATGAAATATGGGTGTTTAAGAAAAAAAATTTTAGCATCTCAGTAATTTTCAAAAAAAATATATGTATATTATATCCGACAATTTCTTGTTTCGGATATAACAGAAAATTTGACTTTTTCTTTATATCCGAAATCCAAAAATTCACTCCTAACAAATATTCATTAAAATATAGTAACTCCGAGAAATACCTTAGGTAGAGAGAATGTTTCAATTAAGAATTGGTTTGTTGTTTACTGAACATTGTTCTATTGAGCAGTTTGTAATTATGACTTTGCAGTATCAAGAAAAATATAATGAAAATAAAAATTAGCTTCATTTTTTATTTTTTTTATGAAGTGACACATTTACATAGGTGATATAAAATAGAAAGAGTAAATTATAAAGTTATTCTGCATATTGGTTAAAATGTAGAATTCAATAAAAAAAGGATTTTAAACAACAACAAAAAAAGATTCTGAAGTTTATTTGATTATTACAAAGTGATATTTACGTTTTTTTTTTTTAAAGTTAATTTAATGTTCAAGTTAGTGCTTCTATTAAGATAAACAGAAATAAGCTGTTTGTAGTATAAATCGGCTACAAGTAATATTAATTGTTAAAGAAATGTATATATAAAAATTACAAAGCTACTTTTACTTAGTGCTAACGAACAGAAAGTGAAAAAAAAAAAAAAATTAATTAACAACTTTTTTTCATTTCTAAATTTACAAAATAGCAACTAAACCAGCTGCTAAGGCCATGAATGAACCAGCAATTTGTTTGGCAACACCATTTTCAGAAGAAACAACTTCAGCGGTGGTGTTTGCAGCAGGAGTATAAGTTGAGGCAACAGTTGTTTGTTCAGTGGTTGAAGCAACAGATGGAGCAACGGTGGAAGTACCAATAGTGGCTGGGATTTCACTAGAAGCAACAACTTCAACAACAGTTGAAGAGTTGGATTTGTCAGCAGTTAATGGACAGTATGTGGTGTATTCAGTAACAGTACCTCCAACAGTGACGGTAGCAATTGAAACTAAAGCTTGAGAGGTAGAAGTTTCACAAGCATTGTCCTTACAAGAAGTGATAGTTACTAAAGTGGTGGTATCGTCACTGACTGTAGAAGTGGAAACAGTGGCAGATTCGGAAGAAGCAGCAGCAGAGCTAACACTTGAAGTAGCAGCGGAAGAAGATTCAACAGAAGT
>ERZ794949.9-NODE-9-length-75201-cov-144.516195_pt1 | contig 75201 bp, 44 predicted proteins | sample MGYA00511363_ERZ794949 | MGnify/ENA primary metagenome ERZ794949 (study PRJEB30137, sample SAMN04331402) | food metagenome | isolation source: T1 must sample point D1 replicate B | place: Australia: South Australia ...
TGTGGACTTCTCATCTTCTTCTCTATCGCTGATAATTTCATCTTCACCATCAGATCTCTCATCACCAGATTCATATTCATCTCCATCTGAATCACTTCCCTCATCAGATCCAGACTCATCTTCACTATCATCACCAGACATGTCATCACTTGAACTGTCATCGTCATCTGAATCCATTTCGTCTATTTCATTTTGTAATTCAACATCTATAGATATCATTTTTTCAACAACTAAAGCCATCAAAGAATATCTACTTTCTTTACAGTATTTCATGATTTCTAATAAATTCTCCAAATAATTTATATTACGAGCTTGTGTGTCGTTTTTATTTGGAAAGGCTCTTACGAGTAAATTCAAAAATTCAGAAACAATAGTAGGAAATCCATTCACCAAGTATGCAAACAATTCGTGATGGAAATCTTTGGTTATACTTATATCATTATCTGAAAGTTGCAGGATCAAAGTCTCCAATATTTTGGAGATGTATTTTGGCTGACCTGAACACAGAAGCTTTATGAATTTCATATAATTAGCGGAAAAGTCCTCTTCTGGATGTAAAAACCATTCATTTAAGCTTATAAGATTATCTATCAAGTTTTTCAACTCTTTTGAAGTATCTAATTTAGTTACGTATCTACAAAGATTTTTTATTAAAATAGACACATGAGAAATATTAATTGATTCTATTTTTCTTGCATCTAATGACAATAAAATACTATTAAGTGAGCTGAAGTCTTTATTATTTATACCATTGACAATGGATTCATTTATGAATCTATCGTAAAATTTCTTAAATTCATCAGTGTTTTCCGTTTCAAAGCTTTCACTTTTCATTAATCTTATTGATGGCGGTGTAGATGATCTTGATAAAGATGCCATATTACTTACAGTAGCCAAAGGGCTTGTTATTTGTGGTTTACTACTTATTCTATACTTGCCTAGAGTTTCATCATCTGAACTGGATTCATTTTCAGTGTTATTTGTACTCCTTGATCTTTTAGGTGAATCAACTATATCACCAAACTCTTTGCTGGGAAGGTCTGCATCTAATGCAGAACGTTTAATCTTTGTTGTAAGCATTATTCAAAAGGTTTTATGTTGAATCTTTTTCTTCTTTGGTTCTCAAAGTTTGGAAATAAAAAAAAAAAAACTGAAAAAAGTATGCTTTACTTTAGTGAACTTATCAGATGTATTTTTGTTGGGTCTTATCCATCTACTCTGATTAAGTAATATATTACAATATGCTTGTCACCTTTTTTCAAAAAAAAAAAGAAAGAAATTAAATTGTCAAACTAGGCGGAAAATAAGTCAACTTAGGAGAAAAAGAAAAAAAAAAAAGCAATGTTATATTTCCGTTTTGGGAATAGGTGAATAATAAAGTATGATTGAAAAGACCTTTAAGTGAAGGCTTCAATGTATAGTATTGAAGGCAATCACAAGTTGTAAAACATGACTGTCAATTTTAAAGTTTAATGTCACAAACGATAGTTAATGTTCATATATACCTAACCTTGTGTGGAATCTAATTGTTCATTTCCTACATATGTCCAACCTCCAAATTGTTTTTGCACACTTTCACTTAAGAAATCATTGACTACACTATCGACTGGTCTTTCACTGGTAAATTCTGAATCAAAGTTTGAAGTGTCTAAATTGCCTTCAACAGATGGCTTGTATGGCGGTATGTATCCTTTCAGCACTAATCTCTTCCATGATAATTGAGAAAAGAATGGATGTTTTTTGATTTCAGAACTTCCGTTAGCTCCCAATCTCTTAGCAGGGTCTCTGTTCAATAACTTGATTAATAAATCTTTGGCGTCTTCATCAAAACCATCTGGGAATCTCAATGGATCTTGCAAAATTTTCTTGTACATTTTAGGAACATCGTTGTCATAATATGGAGGTAAACCTGTTAGCATTTCATATAATAACACACCCAAAGTCCACCAGTCTACAACTCTTGTGTATCCATGTCCGACTAGCAATTCAGGAGCCAAGTATTCAGGGGTTCCACAGAATGTAGCAGTTTTATCGTCTTTTTTCATGTCCAATTTACACAAACCAAAGTCACATAAGGCAATGTGTCCTTGGTAGTCCAATAAAATATTTTCTGGCTTCAAATCTCTGTAAACAATATTCATTGCGTGTAAACTCTCCAAGGCAACCAAAAGTTCAGCAGTATAGAATCTTGATCTACTCAAAGAAAATCTTCCTTCTCTTTGCAAGTGATAAAATAGTTCACCACCATTAATCAATGCCAAAACTAGGTATAGTTTTTCTTTACTTTGGAAAGAAAACTTTAAAGGTACAATGAAGGGACAGTCAATTCTTGCTAGAACTGTTCTTTCAGCAAGAGTGTGAACAATTTCACTATTGTTAACAATATAAGCTTTTCTTAAAGCTTTCAAAGCGTATATTTTTTGAGTGTCCTTCTTTTTAACTTGCATGACTTTACCAAATGAACCTTTTCCAATAACTTTTAGTAACTCAAAATCGTCTATAGTTAATTTCTTGTTAACAGATGGTTTATAGTCAACAGTGATGTTAAGTCTGCAACCGTTTTCCCCTAATTGCACCCACTTGTGATTGAACAAACGCACACTATTGAAAGTGTAGTCTTCTAAATTCAAAGGCAAGTCAAATGTTAGCAAGTGAACATCTTGGTTATTGATAACTTTTTGTAAAGTTTCGTTATTTCCAGCATTATTTATCAATGATTGTGATATCAAAATAGAAGGTATTCTACAAAAAACATCAATTCTTAAATGCTTCAGCTTTCTTGTAACATCAAATGTAGATATTTTATTGAAAACTGGATGATCCATTGTTCCTGATTCTGGTTGAATAGTGGCAGCCGTATTATCAAACTCAACAGTGAAGTAAATCAATGGATTTAAATTTTTTGAACCTGGTAGAGTAATGGTTGATGGAACAAACTTAGTGGCAATGTGCCCAGGAATGGAATGTGGATCTTCTAATTGATTATTCAATCTCAAGTTTTCCATCAATGAATTCAATTCTTCAAGTTTGTTTGATGGTTGCTTGTTAGCACTTGAGTTTAGCAATCTCGTAAGTAGCTGTGGATTATAAACTAATGGAAAAGGCAAAGCAAAACCATCACCACTGTATATCTTTAGTGTCAAAATACCAGAAGATCCGGATTGTTGCGCATTAGAAGTTGGATCAGCTGGTGAGCTGGTATTTTGGTTATTAGAAGAATTGATGGAAAGACCTGCCATACTGATATCATTTGGATTATCATAGGTGTTATTTATAGCATCTTCATTGTTTGCAAGTGTATTATCCTGCTTAGCAGAGTTGCTGCTGGTGTTTGTTTCTATATTTTTGGAAATACCTGCTGAAGAAGTAACTGGAACTACAGTTTGAGAACTTGGCTGTATGCTCTTTTTTCTGTGTTCATCTATAGAATTGGCATTATCAGATGACTTATTACTGGTCAATTTAGGGGGTTTTTGTTTATTTTCTGTTTTGCTATCAGCAGTCTTTTCACTACCGCTAAGATTAAACTTTTTTTTCCATGAAAACATGCTGTCTTAATTATACGTTATTTTTGATGGTATTTAAGCTGCTAATGCTCTTGATATAAATAAAGTATTATTGTTTACAACAAATGTTTAGTCAGGTGCTTAAAGTCTTTTCTTTCAGGTTAATTCAATTTCTAATTAAAATTTAATACCAAACTGTTTATGCTTTTCTTTAGTAGCTAAATTTTAAAAATAACAGAAGGTTGTTTTATGGGGCAAAAAAAGAGAAAAAAAAAAAAATATACACAGAGATGAAAAAAAACGCAGCTAAATTTGAAATTGGAAGCGTGAGGTAATCGGCCGAGTCTATAAATTAGCTGAAAAGTGAAGAAATTGATTTACGGTCCGATTTTTGGATTACTATTCCCTTTAAGCCTTGTCGTTGAATTATTATACACTAACATATTGGTTAGTGTAAATAAATAATCAAGTGGGAATATATTAAAATGCGGGTGGATATATACTTTCATTCTTCTATGAGAAGATCTATAAATTCATTACTGACCGCTTATTTAGGTTTTAACAGTTGGTTCCTCAGTTCCAATAAAGTTCTTAAATCCCAAAAATTCTACAATACCTTTAATGTCGTGTTTCAAGTAGGCTTGTGTTTCGGCAAATAAATCAGATGCTTCGTTACTGTACTTTTCAACATATAGTCTAATTGTTGCACCTGAAGAACCAGTACCTGATAATCTTAAAACACATCTTAAACCATTTTCCAGTTTGAAGTATAAACCTTGGTTTTTAGAAACACTGCCATCAATATCAGTGTATGAAAAGTTACCTCTTTCAATGATTTTGACACCATTAACAGATTTGTATTCATCCTTTTCGTTTGAAACAACCTTTTCTAAGAATTCAACAACTTTGCTGGCCTTTTCACTGGATAAGTCTTCGAAATCATATCTTGTAAAGAATGTACGACCATACTTTTCCCAAAAGTCTCTTTGGATGTTGGCAATGGAAACAACTTTTTCTGGATGCTCAAAGCTGTAGGTAGCCAAGACATTTAACCAAGCGATAATGGCCCATAAACCGTCTTTTTCTCTGATGTGATCAGATCCAGTACCAAAACTTTCTTCACCACAAATACTCAACTTCTTGGCATCAAACAAGGCACAAAAGAATTTCCACCCAGTAGGAACTTCATAGCAATTAATGCCATACTCAGCGGCAACCTTGTCTATAGCGGAAGAAGTTGGGAATGATCTGGCTAAACCCTTAACGTCATTTTCAAAGTATGGAATATAGTTTTTCAATGCGTATTCAGAGATTATGGCAACTGAATCACCTGGAGAAACAAAAGTAGATAAGTCTCTTTCGTTGTCATAACCAAAAATCATGTTTCTATCACCATCACCGTCACTGGCTGCACCAAAGTCAACTTTGTTTTTAACAACTGTATCAACTAAAGTGTGGGCATATGTCAAGTTTGGATCTGGATGTAAACCACCAAAATCTGGCTTTGGAACACAATTTTGCAATTGATCTAAAGGCACGCCTAATTCTTTGTGTAAGATTTCAACAGCATATGGACCAGTAACACCATTCAAAGCATCAAAGCAAACCTTGAATTTGCCGGTAGATAAAAAGTTCTTAATTTTTGTGAAATCAAAAATCTCTTTCATGAATTTAGAGTAGATAACAGTGGTGTTAATAACTTCAATGGTCATACTTCCAAAGGTTTCAACATCAATAACTTGAGTGTTACATTTTGTCAAGTCAATTTCCGGTAAGTTTTCAACAGTCAAGTAATGATCTAATTTACATGACTTTTCGTAAATGACATCCGTGACACTTTCAGGAGCAGGACCACCATTACTTAGGTTGTATTTGATACCTAAGTCACCATTTTCACCACCAGGATTGTGGGAAGCAGTTAATATAATACCACCAGTGAAATTTCTTGATCTAATGATATTAGAGCAGCAAGGAGTAGACATGATACCATTCATATGACCAAAGATCAAATGCTTGACACCATTGGCAGCACAAATAGCAATGATTTTCTTCATAACGACATCGTTATAGTATCTTCCATCACCACCAATGACTAACTTACTATTTTCCTTACCTTCAGGAATGGATTCTAAAATAGCTTGAATAAAGTTTTCAGTATAGTGAGCTTTTTCAGAAAAAACCTTTACTTTTTTTCTTAAACCAGAAGTACCTGGTTTTTGATCTTGGAATGGAGTAGTAGCAACTTTTTTTATAGTTAACTCTCCAGAAGAAATTTTAGTTTTAGCATCAGTTGCAACGTTTTGTAGAGTCATTTGAATCCAGTTGTATTAATAAGTAAGAGTACCTTGAAGTTATCAAAAAAAAGTAAATTGTTGTAGGTAATTCTTATTGGTTCTTGAATATTGTTTATCCTTTTTATTATTTTTTTTTTAATTTCTTATCAAAAAATGTTCACACCCTTATATATAAATAGATTTATTATATTTTGTATATGAGATGCATCTACACGAAAACTTTTTTATTTTTTTTTTTGTTAGTACCCAACAAAACCCCTTCAAAAAAAAATGAAATTATATTGGATTATTCCACGTAGAAGAAGTCTACAACCAAAAAAAAAAAAGAAGGGGGAGGAAAAAAAACCTGATCTTTAATCAATTCAATAGGTAAATGTACTATAATTATATGCACTTTTTTAAGCAAATCATCGTTACACAAATGTAATAAAATATATATACATGAAGAAAAATTTAGTGTTTAATTAATGCATTTGCCACATGCACAATCCCTATCAATTTTCTAAGAATATTAAAAGGTTTCAACAGATAAGAATCAAAAAAAATTTTTTTTTTGTTTTTTTGCCTTGTTTTTGTTATCTAGAAAGTTATTCAATGGTGGGGGAGAGGGTAATATATCCGAATATCAATGATGTGCCTAAAATCCCTATAGAAATATTATTGAGTCTCATTTTCAAGTGGCAAATCTGAGTCGTCAGCATTTAAAACATCAAATACGTGATTTATGGTGGCATTTATGCTAGATAAGGCTTCCAGATCATATATTTTTTTTAGATCATAGTTATTGTAGCAAATCCCATCATTTTTATACTCAGAAGAAGTTTGATCAATTAGTTGATCTATGAACTCATTTCTACGCGTCACATGCAGTTCATTTATTGAAAGTACATCAAGCTTTCTTTCGTTCAATGCTGAATTTATATGAGTACATGGGTAAGGCTCGTCAAGTTTCAAAAAGTAGGACCATTGTTTAGCATCGCCTTTGTCTTTTACAAAAAGTTGGTTTTCATCATTGTCAAAGAGATTAATATCCAAATAATTTTTTTCAATCAAGTGTGCAAATGCCGAAGAATTTTCTCCTTTTGATGGTCCATTTTTCAGAGCAAGCTTTTGCTTTTTTGTCAGTAACTTGTCAGCTAGCATTGGTTGTTCATTCAAACAATATTTATTCTCAGCACCAAATAAAATTTTTGTGATGATCAAACAACGGTTTTCTTTGCCGTCAACCACAGTCTTGCTTGGTGATAAACAGCACATGTTTATGTCGTATGGTGCCGTTTCTTTTTTAACATATCTACCAATGCTAACAAGATTATTTTCAAGCAATAAGTCAACAAAAGAAATAAATGCTAAGTAATTGGCTTTATTTACAGGTATTTTATTTGAATAGAAATCACAGGTAATAATTTGAGACTCACCTGTCAGATATTCCACAGGAAAGTTTTGCTTATCCATGGTGTACATTGGTATGATGCTCTTATTAAATAAAGTATGTTCGGATATGGCTTTGGATGCACTCTCTTTTTCTTCTTCATCAGCTTTTTTGATATCTAAAAACAACTCTTCAACAGGAATATTTAAAGTAGTTAGGGTTTTGAGTTCATCTTCGTTTATGTAAGAATAACAATCTCCATTCTTATAAACAGTAACAAGGTTTTCTTTTTTGAGCGATGAAGCTGTTATTTCGCCACTTGATCCCTGGATGTCCTCCTTGTGGTATAATGCCAATTCATGTTTAATTTTTTTCATTACACCTTTATCGTCAAACATGGTAACTTTTGATTGAGCTTTAGTTTTTTTTATAGCAGGATAACCTACAACAGGAATTCTATTAATCTGGTAATCTGTAGATAGTTTGTTCAACATATTCGTATTAAAGATAAGATCTCCTTGGAATACAACTCTAGGATCAACACTTGAGAAATCTTTGAACTCAAAGTAGTCCAGTGTATTAGCCAAAGTATCAATTTCAGAATTATACTGGCAATGCTCACTACTCAATAAAACAATTCTTTCTGACAGCCAATGCAACTTGTCGTTATTATTGCTGTTTCTTTTTTCTGCTTCTTCACTAACAATGAATTTGAAGTTCATCGAAAACACATTCTTATTTCCTTTATTATTACGTTCACCAAAGAAAACATTTAAAGTTGTCAAGGTATTTAAGAAATTTTCTAATTGAGCTTCGGATATGTCTTCAAATGACTTTGTACTCTGTACCAATATGTAAAAATCGTTGGAAACATCTTGAAACATGGTATTAGTTTCAACGTTTGCCATCTTATTTATAACATCAATTAAAGGTAATAGAATGCAGTTCTCCTCGCTTTCAAAGTCGTTCATAAGATTTATAGACTCATCAAATTTCGCATAAATCTTTTCCAAAAGTGATAGAGCACTTTGTTTATTTTGTTGCAATGTGTTTAAGTTCCAATATTTCATCAAATTATTATCATTTTCTATCGGCAAAAGACTCAATGAATTTTTAACATTAGAATCATTATGAAAGTCAACATTTGATAAGATTACTGACACTAGATTATTTAATTTAGCTCTGGTTTTGTGTGTATAATAACGTTCCTTGTAAATCAAATGAAATAGTAGTGATTTGATATGAATTGAATTATCAACAAGATTATTCATTTTATTGTCCAATACAAAACATTTAAAAGACTCTAAAGAGCTAATTCCCAAATCATTATATTTTGCCATTTTATATTCACCATCAATATCAACAAAATTGAATGTGGTTTGTGAACTGGTTTTATTACAACTTTTTTAAAATCTAATTTGATGTTTTTTTCGCGTTTGATCAAACATTGGTTATAAACTTTTTTTTTGCTATACACGTGACAGATCAGCGGATTTAGTCTACTGAATAAAAAGAGAAAAATTTTTTTTCTTTTTTTTTGCTTCTCTCCTTGTAATAGATTTGGCCGGAGGCACTTAATGGGAAAATTTTTTTCACCTATACAAAGGTAATAAGTATATTACAAAGGAATACATAATTGATCCCAAAACTACATAGCATTTGTAAAAAAAGCAGCATATATTTGTGTGAAAATGTACAATAAATCTCTAGGTATTGCTAGATATTTTTCAAACACAAGCAACTCTTTAAAAGAAGTTGTTCTTCCTGTTCCAAAACTTACATCTTCTCAAACCATCAACGTTAAGAATTTTAAAAGTTTGTCACTTCTTAGCAACTATGACTTCATTTTAAAAAGAAAAATTAAAATAACCAAGAGACCTGGTGCTGTCACAAGAAAACTAGGAGCAAGTGCCTACTTCACTGAAGATGGCCAACGTTTATTCTGTACAGTTTTGGAATTCAATAATGTTGAAGTAATTGATAAGATCATCGATGAAGAAAAATGTATATATATCAACCAAATAGGGTTTGGTTGGAAAGATATGAAAAAGGTATCTAGATCTTTAAAGGGGATATACAACTCTTTAAACACATCTCCAAAGATGAAAATCATATCCTCAAGAGTCAAAAGTAAAGAAGCTTTATTAGAACCGGGTACTCTACTAAAACCATCATACTTCAAGCCAAATGCCTTTGTGGATGTAAAAAGTGTAATTAAAGGTAAAGGTTTCCAAGGTGTAATTAAAAGATGGAATTTCACAATGCAACCACAATCCCATGGTAATACAAAGACTGTCAGACACAGAGGTGCCTTCGGTGGTAACACTGAACCAGCCAGAGTCTTCCCAGGTACAAAGATGGCTGGTAGATATGGGTTCAAAAGTTCTGTAAGATATAACTTAAGAGTATTAGAAGTTGATGATGAATTAGGAACCATGGTAGTTGAAGGTTCTGTACCTGGTGAGAAGGGTGAATTTGTCACCTTGAGAGATGCTATCAAGATAAAACAAAATTAATCTATTCTGTATATAAACTGTTATAAAATAACACTAAAGTAATTTTTTTTAATGAAAGATTTTCATTATTATTATTGATATATAATTGACTATAGACTTAATTAAAATAAAGAAGAAACCAAAAAAAAAAAATGTAAAAAAAACACAAAGAGTAAAACAAAAACATTTTGATTAATCTTCGAATTCACTTGGTTTAACTAAACCACCAATTCTTGCAGCGTTCATCATTTCAGCTTGTTGTTTTCTTTGCTTTTCAATTTCAACTTCTTCAACATATAAGTAATCAGCAGGATCACCACCATATTCTTTAATTTGGACTAAGAAGTCTCTTAATAAACCGTTGAATACCTTTGGAGAATTACATTGCTTGACCAAACTTTGCAAAAATGAAATAATTTGTTCAGTACTCAAGTTTGGAAGAGCATTGGTTAACATATTACCCATATAAGCATACAAATAATCATGGTTAGATGCACCTTCCATAGCGTCAGGACCTGCAGCTACAATACTAGTCTTGATAACACCATTTTCTACAATTGCTATGAGCTTCATTAAAACAGCAGCTTGGCTGGAGAATCCAGATTTGTGGTCACTATCAGTCATAACAGCAAAGATCTCACTGATAAAAGTAAAGTAGTACTGTTGATAGAAGTTAATGACAAATTCGTTGTTTTGAGGAAGCTTAACAATATGTTCAATAACTTCCAAAGCTATGTCTAAACCACAAACTTCTATATCTCTGTTGTTGTGCTTGAAGGCCCAGAAGATGGAATCTATGAATAGTTTGAAAGCAGCTGGTGGTAATTGCAGCAATGCGTTGAAACATTTGGCATTAATCTGCTTTAGTAAGTTATAAAATTCAACACGGTGTTCTGGGTAGTTGGTTAAGTCTTTTGTTATCATATCCAATGTACATTCAAATACACTTTGTAAAATTAAAATAACACCGTCTGGAATACTTCCACCAACTTTCTTGACAACTGTAGCCATACACTTCAATACTTCAGCATCCTTAGCATCTGGAACATTTTGGAAGTAATCTTGTAAAACCGTTTGTAATAGTGGGTTGATCAAAATAGCAATATTTTGTTGAATATCGTTAGCCTTGCTTATGTAGGCCTCCATCAACTTCAAAATGTCTTTCTTGATAGATCTCAAAGCTCTGACTTTAGGAGTCTTTGTAGCGATATCACCGTCTTTTGCTACTGCATCATTGATCAATTTGGAAACAATGGTGTACATTTTAAACATATCACTATGAACATATAAAATTTGTGATTTGAAAAATGTACCAATAGAGGAACAAGCAGCTAAGTTAGTCTTAACAATGTTAGAAACAATAGCAGCAGTTTCAGTATTAGTTAACATGGTAGGATCTGATAAGCACAATTGACAAATTTGGGTCCATGCATCATTTGGGAATACCATTAGTTTTTGTAAATAAGCTTCTCTTTGACTTTCATTATTTTCATCTGCTATCATGATACCACAAGTTCTGTAGAAAGAATGAACTTGTTGAGTTTCCAAATCACAGATATGATCAGAAATATTTGTAATAATATTCATTAAGTATGGTTCAGTTTCTTTATCTTGAACAGTAATAAAATGTCTTTTACACTTTTCAACAATCTTAAAGAAAGTGTCACAAGCCATATCTTGAACACCTTCGTGCTTTTCATGCATAAATTCAAACAACTTAGCAATAACAGTTTTCAAGAACTTCCAATGGGCTCTTAAGAATCTAGGATATTGACCAACTACGTACATGATATTTGAGGCAACAACAGCCTTGTTATCCTTACCTCTTTTTTGTTCAGTTAAAACTAATAAATCTCTTATAACAGTAACAATGAATGACTTTTCAAAACTGGCAGACATTGCACCGGAAATAGAACCAATAGCCCAACACAAAGTGTTGATATTGTGCCATGACCATTCTGAACCATTCAATTGATTAGATAACTTGTTAACCATTATGTTTTCGGTGTTTGAAACATTCAAATGAGTTAAATAAACAAGAGCTTGCTTTTCTGATTTGTATAATTGGATAGTATCACTTTCTTTGACGAATTCTCTGACAATCTCACCTTCATCATTTTCAACAATCAAAACTTCTTCTGGTTTAGCCATATTTTCAATAATAATAATTCTCAAACTAGCACACAAGTCTTCATAAATATGTTTCTTTAATGGATATTGCATTAAGTATTGTGGATCCGGAGCACCTTGTTGAGTTGATACTTGGAATTCCATGTTTTTTAATTTCATCAAGGTGTTGTTAGAGTTTGAGGCATTATTGCTGATTTGGGATTGCATGTCATCAAATAAGTCCTTGGAAAAGGTATTCCAATAATCTAAACAAATCTTGAATAATTCTCTTTCATTGATTCTTGATAAATCAATCAAGTAACTATGAGCAGTTAGGTTAATTTCTTTTTCTTCTTGATTACTCAATCCTCTTTCTTCCAATAAAACTCTATGATTACTTAAATAAGTAGTTAAAAACATTGCAAAGTCATGTAGAAATGCTTGTGTGGAATTATTAGAAGTTAAATAAATTTCCTTTAAGTTGTTATTTGGAGGCATGAATGAGTTGATAGAAGTCAAAGATTGCTTAAAGTAGGTGGATAAAATATTTTGTACATCAACATTTCCTATAACACTGCTCAAATCCAAGTTGGATATTTCAGTTAAACATTTCAAAGCCAAACTTCTGGTTGATTCTATAGTTAAGAAATTCTTACTCAATAGATTAATGATATCAGTTTCAAAAATGAATGAAGGTGGAATCCATTGAATATATCTTAATAAACAGGCCAAGGCAGTTTTAATCAATGCATCTTTGGAAGCGTCACCAGATAAAATATTAAAACACAAGTTAAATATTTGTTTGAATTCATTTGTCAAAGCAGTCTTTAACTTCATAGCTTTGGCTTGTGTCATTTGTTCTGAAGAGAAATCAAAGATTTCTTCACTTAATAAAGTTAAAATGGTCAAGTTGTTTTGACAAACAGCTTCAGATGATTGAGATGATTGTATGATTTCAGTGATGAACTCTGGCCATTCAGCAGGCCAATCTTGTTTTAAAATTTGGACCAAGGTTAAGTCTGATTTTTTGATCAAATTTTTATCAGCATTACCTGAAGTACACAATGAGATAATCATACCAGCAATAAAGTTTCTAATACCAATTCTTTGTTCTTTAGGTAAGATTTTCCACTTGGAAGTGATTAATTTGTCTAAAATACCAAGAGCTATAAACTTGGATTGAGGATTGGATGAATTTTGTAAGATTTGATCAGCTTTTTGCCAAGCGTCTGGATGACCTTGGAATTGAGTTAAAACAACTTGCGCTTGTTTTTGCTGTTCTCCAGATCCACTATAAAATGTGTTAACAACTTGATCTAGTAATGAAATGTCTAGAGCTTCATTGAAGTTTAAAATTCCTTCCATTTTGATGATTGTTTTGATAAATGACTTTTTATTTTTCGATATTCTTATTTTTCACAAAAAAAAAACAAAACAATGTTATATGAAAACACTTCTTTGGTTGATTAAGACAATTCTAAAAAAAAAAATCAAATATAAAATCCAATAAATCTTTTAAATGATATTTTAAAATAGAGATCTAGGTATTAATTGGGGGGTTTCTTTCTATTTCTTTTTTAATACCAAAATCTTTAATATTTAAAAACTTTAACCATAAGAAGAATTTAAAAAAAAAAAAGAAAAAAAGAAATGAAGAAAATATGAAATCACACACACACACCAATATCGAGCCAAATACAACAGTGGGAAAAAAAAATTCATAGAGCCGCTGGCTTCATATTTGGGGGGAATTTTTTCACTCGTGCTAATGAGGAAATTGGAGAGTGAATAGGACATTAACACATTGAATAAGAGCCACGTGACTTTACCCAATTAGTAAAACGTGATGATGGAGAGGTGAAGAAGAAATACCTATAAGTGCTGATCACTGAACACATGTAAGTGTTGATGACTGACCGCCTATAGGTGCTGGTGACTGACTGCCTATAAGCGCACCGTTTTTTATTAATACATAAATCAAGAAGTAAAATAATAAAAAAAAACCAGAAAAATCTTATTTCAAACATTTAATTTTTTAGTATCGTATATAGCTATTTTATATCATTAGAAATCTTCATCAAAGGCAAAGGCATCTTCAGCTTCGGCCTTGGAGGACTTGGCAATAACACCAGCCTTTTGATAATCAGAAACTCTCTTTTCAAAGAAATTGGTCTTACCAGCTAAGGATATGTTTTCCATAAAGTCGAATGGGTTGGTGACATTGAACAGCTTTTCGTTACCTAAGGCAACTAATAATCTATCAGCAACAAATTCAACATATTGGTTCATTAGATCAGCATTCATACCAAGTAATGCAACTGGAATGGCATCAACAAAGTATCTCTTTTCAATTTCAACAGCTTCAGCAATAATTCTTTCAATGATCTTTGGATCTGGCTTGTTCTTTAAGTGAGAGAACAATAGACAGGCAAAGTCAGTATGTAAACCTTCATCTCTACAGATCAATTCGTTGGAGAAAGTCAAACCAGGCATCAAACCCTTTTTCTTCAACCAGAAGATAGCAGCAAATGAACCAGAGAAAAAGACACCTTCAACAGCAGCAAAAGCAACCAGTCTTTCAGCAAACAAAGCGTCCTTATCTTGAATCCATCTAATAGCCCATTCAGCCTTTTCCTTAATTTCAGGAATAGTTTCTATAGCGTTTAATAAGAAATCATTTTCCTTTGGATCCTTGATGTATGTGTCTAATAATAAAGAATAAGTTTCAGAGTGAATGTTTTCCATCATAATTTGGAAACCGTAGAAACACTTAGCTTCTGGAATTTGAACTTCAGCAGAGAAGTTTTCAACCAAGTTTTCATTGACAATACCATCAGAAGCAGCAAAGAAAGCCAAGACTCTTGAAATGAAAAATCTTTCATTTTCATTCATTCTGTTATTCCAATCGTGTAAATCCTTAGACAAATCGATTTCTTCAGCGGTCCAGAAAGAAGCTTCGGCTCTCTTATAGGCTTCCCAAATTTCTGGGAATTTGATTGGGAATAAAACGAATCTTCTTTTGTTTTCTGTTAATAAAACTTCGTCTTTTTCAGCTTCCTTTAACTCATGTCTGTGAACGGCATGGTTCTTCTTGAACTCTTCATGGGCTAAAATGGCATGAGCAATGTTCTTTTCAACAGATTTAGATCTGTCAAGCATTGTTGCTTCTAAAGCAGCAGTTTCCTTAGTACCACCAATAGATGTGCTAGCAGCTGTTTGGTTATCTTCTTCAGCAACAGAATTTAAGTCTTTTTTTGCTGAGTTTAAGGCTAAGTTATCTAAAGCAGCGGCAGCTGTTTTACTTGGAGTTGGTGCAACCATTATGTGTATATTTGTATTGAATAAATTGAATTTTGGTGTTTTTATATTTCTTTTTTTGTTAAATAAGTAAAAAGAAAAGCTTAAATACTTAAGATATAAACATGATAAAAAAAGAGAAAAGGATCAACTTTATATATATTCTGAAGATACAACCTAGCTGAACGAAACAACAAGAAAAAAAAAATTTAAAAATTTAAAAAAAAAGTAGAGAGAGGGGAAAGTAGCTTTTACCAGAATGCCAAAATTACCGCTATTTGCCTTTTTCGTAGCCAAGTGCTGCGTAAAGACGTGTTTTTTTTCAAGAGATTTTACGCGTCTCTACCATGTTTCTTTTTCGGGGTGCAGCTTACCGTTTATTTCTTGACATTTTTTTGGTTAAGTCTGAAAAACGAGCTAGATTAGTAATGCGCGTGGTAAGGTTTAGATAATAGATATCTGGAATGAGTAAGCAAACAGGAATGAAATTGGAAAATAAAACCCTAAATATTGAAATTGTCAGATCATTAATGACTACATCCACAATTTAATTTAATTTTTTTGGTATCACCTGATTGGAGTTTAATCTTCGCACGGATCAGTCTATATACTGCATACACGAACTCAACCTTATCGTATGAAAGCATTTTTTTCTTGCTCATAAGCATTTTCTTCGTTAAAGGTAAATTTTCGGTATTATTTGCGATAAGCTTGATCTACATTAACATTTTTTTTTCTTGCTCATAAGCATTTTATTCGTTAAACTATATCTACGCTATTATTTTCGATAAGCTTTCAACTACAATAACATTTTTTTTCTCTAACTTCTAACATGATTTATTAAATATAATAGAACACATGATGTTTCAAAAGTCTTAATACTGACAAAAGCAAGATGACGTGATTATTTTTAATAAGTCAAATAAATCAATAATAATTAAAGTTTTTCTTTAGGAAAATGTGTTTTATTCAGATTTTCTTTTTGAGATTTGCCTTTAAACCTAAATAGTAAAAAAAATATATATAAAAGAAAGCTGAAGAAAACACTTTTGGATGATGTATTTAAGCGGTGTTAACATAACTTAGTTTTCTATGAATGTACATATCAACACTCCAGATTATAAAGATTATACCGTACCAGAATGCTACTAACCATTCAAATACAGCGGAGATGTCGTTTTTGTCAATTGCACCAAAACAAATGGCAAATACTATAGCAATGATAACCCATACTAATTTGATAACACCAGATATCAGCCAAACATTAGCCAACATTTTAGTGTAGTATTCTTTGGTCCAGAACTTGTACCCAATAGAGTGTTCCGAAACATTGTGTTCCTTTATGTAAACATCTTTACCAGTCAATATGAAACTAGTACCTGTTAAAATTACACTTATAGCAAGACCAGCTAAAAACAAACCTACCATACTAAAGTGAGCATGATGGAAATCTCTAGTATTAAAAACAGAACAGAAGAAAATACCTGCGCTCCCTAAAAAGGCAAAAAAGAGAGCAGCATATATTAAGTTCTTTTCATGTTCTGTAAACTTGAAGAATTTTTTTCTATGAGCAACTTCTTCGGGTTTAGCTTCTTCAATCACTTCTTCAGAGCTGCTATCGCTCTCTTCAGTAACAGGCATTTCTTGTGATGGAATATATTCGTTTTTGTTTGTATAATTGATGACATACCAAACATATACAGTCAAGAAATAGACTATACCTTGGCACAAACTGAAAGCTATGAATACACCTTGCATCTTGGTAGTACCAATATCACTTATATAAATCAGCCCAACACTACCGTAATTTTTCTTGTAGTTTTGTGGTGAGATATGATAACCATACAGCCAGTGCCATATAGGTCTTCCCTCTCCACCCCAGTAGGCAAGCATGGATATAAGCATGGCGTACCAAAACACTAATCCAAACCATGGAAACAAAAACAAGTATTTGGGATGCTTATGTATGGCTGTAGGTATTTTTTTGTATAAATTGGAAAATACTGACATTATTTTGTATAGTAAAATGTAGTAGTTGAGCGCAATTGGTTATTAATGAAAAAAAAAAAAAACTCAAATTTAATAGTTAAGTTATTTAATTCCTTATTTTTTGTATTTTTGGTTAATTCACGAGTACCAGTATACTATATAATGAATATCTCTTGGGTTATCCTTCATCTTTGAAATCAACCACCGTTTTGAAGAAATTTCTAAAAAATGTTCAGTCAACTTTCAAACGTATTATGTAATTACCCATAAATCTGGGAAATGACCTCAAGGATAAATATTAAACAGGAAAAAAAAATTTAAACTCACTAATCTCCATTTTTTCCGGAGTTTTTAGTGTGCAATTTGCACGGATAAAGCCTCATTGTGATTTTTTTTCACCCCTTTCGGATCATCTAAAGCCGCACCTATTTCTTTGGTGCTGCATTGGCACTATTTGTTTTTTCAAAGGGCCATTGGCTACGCTGTGCTGTCGATTTTTTTTTATGTACGTAATCAAATCTACTAGTAAGATTCATTGAAATTCACAATCAAAGAATAAATGAATGCGTGAGATGTCAAGAAGGATTTATCAGTGCACCATTCATCCACAGTGTGAGCATTTGCAGCTTCAACCAAATTTCCTGAGAATCTGTACACTCTACCGTTGACTAATTCCTTCAATGCGTAGAAAACAGAGTCTGTGTTACCAGGAGACATGGTTCCTTCAAACAAAACATTAACGTCTTTGCCCAAATTTCCGGAAAACAGAGGATCATTGTAAACACTGACAACAGTTGAAGCAACTAGATCATAGAAATCGTCGTATGGAATGGTGGAGATAGGTTCTAAAGCACCAACAACTCTGATGTTGAAAGTTCCCAAATCAGTAGCTGGCTTTAAAATCTCCTTTTCACCTGTATTTCTCCAATCAACGGTAACACCTAGATTGTACTTTTCAGCAGCATCCATCACATGTTTCAAGTCATGGTGAACAGTTTCGTTTACTGAAGATTGAATGTCAATTCTATGGTTGATGACATCTACCACATTTTCAGGCATGGCATTGGATTTGATACCACCTTTAATGACATCCATAGATTGAGTAGTCTTGAAGGTGAATCTCAAATCATTTGTTTGAATAGCCTTTTCAAATTTCTTTAAAGAATTTTTCTTTATAGATTGCAAAATCAATGGATCTAAGGATTTTGGATCATACTTAGCACTACATTGCAAAAAGCTTAATACTGGATTATCAATGGAAACTGATGTTTTGAATTGATCAGCAGTTATGTAATGATTGATTTCTGAAACGATACCTATACCGGTAGTTTCAATATCCCAATGATTTGGTGCAGATGAATGGCCTCCTGGAGTATCTAATTCAATGTAAACGTCACAATACCCCATTTCAGCAACACCTGGAGTAGCAATGAATGTTGTGTCGTCTAATTGGGTTATACCATCACCTTCATCAAACAAGGCTTCAATTCCATCTTTACCGTATCTATCAAATAAAAATTGAGCAATGAACTTAGCACCAAAGTCACCACCTTTTTCTTCATCAAATCCATAAGCCAAAATCAATGGTTTTTTCAACTCGTAATCTTCCTTTAGTAATAACTCAACTGTTGCAAATTGAGCAATCAAAAATAACTTTGTATCCAGCGCACCTCTACCGTAGATTTTACCAGTCAACTCATCGTAATGTCCCTCAAATGGTGGATATGACCATTTATCTATGGTGCTTGGTTCAACTGGAACTACATCTTGATGAGCCATCAGTAAAAGAGGTTTGGCGTCTGTCTTAACTTTTGGTGTCCAAGTATAAACTAAACCAACTTTATTAACAATTTCCTTCTTCAAATGTTTGTGTACCAATGGAAATTCTTTTTCTAAATAATCATGGAATTTTTGAAATTCAGAGTATTCCTTGTCTTCAGATAAACTAGTATTCAAATCAGGTTGACCATATGAATCAAATACTACTGTTGGGATCTTCACAGCCCCTGATAACTTGTTCACAACTTCAATCTTATATTCCATATCATGCAAAATTTTATCATATGACTTATTGAATAATAAAGGCATTTTGGTGTATGAGTTACAGTCTGAAGAGTAATCAGGGAATTTGTCTTTAGGATTGAACAAGTTTATGGTTATCAAAAAAAGAACAAAAACCCCCACAACACTCGATATTATAATCTGTCTTTTCTTCTTCTTTTCATCTGTTCTAGAAACAGCTTTTTTAACATAGTCAGTCAAAGACTCCATTATAAAAATGAATGTATATAAAATATAGGGTTTTCTTTGGGCTGTTAATTACTTAGATTAAATAAATGTTATACAGCAAAAATTTAAAAAAACCAGAAAAAAAGAATCGCATATTCTGCGTTAAGCAGCAAAAAAAAAAGTAAGGGATAAATTAGAAAAGATTGAGGATATAGCTATTGATAAGAACAGTAGGTATATGTAACGGAGATAAGACAACTATACATATGAATATCCAATTTAAGCAACGTTATTCACATATTGAAGAAACAGCAATGATGAACAATTGATTCACTATTTCAAAATGGTGATCCTATTTAGTTTTTTTTTTTGTTTTTTTTTTTTGATTTTCATAATTGAAATAGCTGAAACGTCTTTTTATCAGACGTTTAATTCACTGGTGAACACAAACATCTTGACAAGAAAAAAACTTAAAACTATCTTAAGCAATCCTACTACTATGCTTTAACCACAATTTTTTACTTTCAAAGTGCTAAAATACGGTTGATTTTGCTTAGTGGTGCTTACTTTCAATGATGATCACGTGTTTGCTTTTTACACGATCCTGATATTTCTTTTTTTCTTTTTTTTCGCGTTAAGCATTGAACTTCTAAGGTCTAGTTGGGCGACTTTTGTTTATTTAGATTATTTTCTTTTTTAAATCTATAATCCCAAGGGAATCATACACACCTCCACCTAAACACATACTCTCATCAAACGAAGAAAGAAAAAAAAAAAAAACCAAAAAATGGAACAAGAACATGATTTTAATGATTTGAACAAAAGGGCTTTAAATCTACTAGGACAGAACGACAGTCTGATAAGTGACCGTAAATCCTTAATTTCTTCTGAGAAAAACAAGCATCATGAAGGTATGATGGACTATCTAAAAAGACAAAGATCTAAGATCAACAGAAACAGAGCTGTTGTTGATACTCTATCCAATCAAATATCCCAAAAAACAGGGCTTAACCTTAATTCCAAAAAATTATACTCGGTTAGAAGGAAAAAAAGAAGATCAAGTCAATACTCAGCTTCTTCAAGCAGAAGAAACTCCAAGTATAGCAACAGCAGAGAATCCAGCATATATGAAAAAAAATTACATGCATCTGATATGGGTGCTTCAGACAAAGCATTGCGTGAAATCATGAAATACCAATCAACAACGGATTTGCTTGTGGCCAAAATTCCCTTTGCAAAAATAGTCAAACAAATTACAGATAGATACACCATAGCCGACGGGTCTTCGGAACCTTACAAATGGCAGAGTATGGCTTTGTTGGCTTTGCAAGAGGCGAGTGAAGCGTATATAGTTGGTCTTTTAGAGCACACAAATTTATTAGCTATACACGCTAAAAGAAGTACGGTTATGAAAAAAGACTTGCAATTGGCAAGAAGAATTAGAGGTTTTCAATAGGTTAAATGTTAATATATAAATATTTTTAAGTATTATGGTTACATTGGTAGATTTGTCTTCTTTTTTTTTTTGTTTAACGTTGATGGGGCACAAATACTTTTAAAGATTTGATTGTGGACTGAGATGGCTCATCTAATGTTTGCATTTTGCCCAAATCGTTCAAAATGGATTTTCTTTTATACTGCCTTTCTTTCATTTTCATGACAGCATTTGTAAGCATAGTCAAGTCACCTTCTTCAGAATCGTCATCTTGAGGGTCAACAGCAGGTTTATTGCTTGTGTGGGTCATTTCTGATTTTTCATATGATATTTCATCATCTTCAATATCATCTTTGACATAGCTTTGTGGTAAATCATCTGATATATTTGCAGCTTTCAACTCTTGTGTTGTTTTTCTTACTGTAACATCTATAGAAGAATTTTCACTGACTCGATCATCGTCTTGTTCTTCTTCAGACCAGAATAAATTCTTTTCTCGTTCAGGAACTTCTGGTGCCTTGAGTTTTTGTTGACCAATTTTTTGTTTTCTGTTTCTCCAATTTACACCTTCTATGCTTTCAACACTCTTCATCATCAATCTCATTTGTTCTTTATGTGACAAGTTTTCACCATCACTGGTATTCATCGATCTATGTCCACTAGATTTAAATGAGTTTTTATTTGTGTGTTCAATCGAGCTTAAATGACTATCATCGTTTAAAATTGCATGGGAAGATAAAGAACTGTATCTCATTGAGCCCAAATGTACTTCTTCAAGACCGCTGGGTATATCAAACTCTGATAAGTTACCTAATGTGACTTTGCTTTGGTTAAATTGGGAAGGATTGTTTAATGCAGGATTTTTTAATGGCTGTTTACTCATGTATGTAGTATTATTTGTTATGTTTGGGTTTTTAAATGAGGTCAGCTCATCATAGTCAAGACCAGTTTCTTCATAACTTTCATCATGAGTTGTTTGGTTATTAAATCCCATGGTAATGTGCTTGTCAATGTAATTGTTGGCATTATCATATGTTTCATCAATTGAAATAGAATTGTTTGCATGAGGTTTAGCAAAAGCTGGAGTCTTTTGGATTACCGGTGTGCTCATATTTTTGTAGCCTGTGCCAAACTTATAAGATAACCACTTTAGGTCTTTTTCAAAATCATAATTAATCAATTTAAACTTTAATAATTCTAAATCGTGTAAGCTTTGAGTCATTAAATTATCAAATTCTTTTTCAAAAGAATTGTTTATCAGTTCCAAACAGTATTGATATCTGTTAAACTGTTCTTCTTGTATCGATTCCGTTATTTCTACCCATTTATCTTTGTAATTTTTGATCAAACAATCAAAGTCTGTTTTGTGCACATAAATATCATTTTCTAAATCACTTATTAATGTAAGCTGGCTATTTTGTTCTTTGATCAATTTTTGTAGTTGTTTTTCTCCATATCCTGGACCATTAGCCATTTGAAGATTTAAATCAATTTGTCTTAGCTTAATCTTGCTTTGTTCCAGCTTTGAGCTCTTAGTTTTGATTAAAGTATGTGATTGTATTAGATTTTGCTTAAAGCTTTGAAGTTTTAGCATGCTTGATACCAAACTGCTATCGACATTTGTTTGTATGGTCTTTAAATGGTACAAAACATCATTTTCTATTGTGTTGAAATACTTTTGATTGTTAATGTTTCTATTTTTTAATATCTGTAGCAAAGGATCATGAACATTTTCATACCAATTTTTCGGAATGGTATCTTTATTTGTGAAAGTTTTTTCATATTTATGGATCAAAGCAGCTGTTCTCTTTAAGTTTGCTTTTTCCATTGAAGAAAACTCCTGAAAAAAGTCATATAAATTATTAATATATGCAGATGATTTTGTTATAAACAGATTCAAATTATCCAATCCGTTGAAATTAATGGCATCAATGTTGTTTTTTGATGAGAATGCAGTATCCAAGGAAGTGTCGTAAAAGTTATTTGCAAAAGAATAATTGTTAACTGTTGTCATTTTGTTTTTCAGTTGTTGTTTGGTTGAACTTTCTAATAGATAATTAGTTTAAATTGTGTTTTTTTTTTTCTTTTTATATCAACGCTTTAATAGAAATATAAGCCTTGTATTTTTTATGATTTCCAATCAAATAAATCATATATTTAATGACTTGATGTAGATCTTCTCATTTTTTCTGAAAGAAAAAGTCCATGAAGCATATGAACCAGTTTTTTTGAAAAAAATTGTTTACAGTAGCGTTTCCTAATTGGGATTGTAGGTATAAACATCAATTTTCATACAGAAACTCAACTTTGACCAAAACATCGGAGTTAAACATCAAACCCGCCAAAAAGTATTCAATTTGTAAGATTTTCCAGCAAAAAACCCCCTCTTCATCTTTATTTTCCAGCAACCAATTCCACTGCTATTTTCTCCAACCTTAGCACTACTGCGTACAAATTGTCATTAAACCACAATCTTTTCCAACCCCACAACAACTGTGTACAAATTGCCACTAAAACACAATCTTTTCCAATGTATTATCCGCCGTTATTTCCCTCTACAAAAACATAGTTTCCCAAAAGAGTAATTATCATCATATTCCTATTACGTATGTTGTATTTTTCTTCGCCCTCACCCCCGAAAAAACAAACTATGAAAAAAAACGTGTTATCACGTTTGGCAGTCATTCTGCCTTGCCAATTGTCTGTTTTCACCCCTTAAAAAAAAATCAATGTACAATCTATACAGGCGTAAATTTCACCTTAAAAAATATTAGGAAGTTTAACGCAGCATTTTGTTATTTTATTTTATTTTTTTTTTGCTTGTTCCTTATATTTTAAAATATTATAATTCTTTATTGCCTTTGTTAACCTTAATGGGTTGAATGGGAGGATTTTAAAACATATGTCCTTTAAACATCTTATTAAGAACAAACCAATACACCTACTAATTTCTTAATAATCATGTCCTTAGTTCCTGCATTACAAAGAACTGATTCCAATCAGGAAACAACACAAACCTCTAAAAGAATTTCATCCGTTTACCAACAAGACGGGCAACCCTTATCTAAAGAAGCTTTATACAGATACAAATTAAAGTACAACAACTTTAACATCGGGGACAACCAAGATGATGAACAAGATGTCAGAGCCAACAGAGCCAGAAGTGGTAGCATTGCCGCCAAATTAGCAGTAAAAAACGTCTCTGAAAAAAAAGCTAATGAAACTTTAGATGAAGCTCATAGAGCCACACCAGAAGAACAATACAAAAGACTTTTAGTTCAATCTGATGCTTCTTTATTAGCTGCTTCTAAGTCTCACAAGTCCAGCACTAACAAGAAGACCTCTCCTTCTTTGGAATCCGCTAACAAAGTCTCAAGAAACAACAGCACCTTATTTTCCCAAGATAAGTTAATTTCTGCTGCTAACCAAGCTGCTAAAAACAGAGAATACTCCATTGACTCTCAAGGTTATTTAAATACTTCTGCTTCTTCTAAAAAGAAATTAGATCTATCTAGATTGAAAAATGTTGCTACCGATGATGAATTGGCCACTGAATCTACTACAGTCAACAAAAAATTCAATTTATCCAAGTTGATTCCACAAGCCACTAAGAACGCTCAAAACTTGGAATCTCGTACAACCATTTCCAATATTCCAATTCCAATTCAAGGTTTAAAAACCAAAAATGAATTTGCACCTTTGGTTAATTCAAAGTATGAAATTGATTCTTTAACCCAATTAGCCTCCAAGTTAGCTGATGAAAGAATTACAGACACATACAAGAGTTACAAAGGTGGTAAGCATGGTGAAAAGGCCTTGTTCACAAATGAAGAATGGAACAAGTTAGCTGTTAAGGCTGTAATGGAAAGAAAGCAAGAAATCTTGGACGATTTAAAGAGCAAGCAATCCGCTTATGAACAGCTATCTGATCCTAAGTCCGTTAAGGTTGGTGACACTGGTAGAATCTATAAACTTGGTGATGTTGGTGCTCAAAACAGTCCAGATTCTTTGATTGTATTGGGTAGTGGATTAACATTGACTCAAGGTGAAGTTACAAAATTAGCCAACAAGTTAATGCTACCATTGCTAACTCAAATCGATTCTGATACAAAGAGACAATTAATCACTCAAGCAGAAATCGATGAAGACAAACAAACTTTCAAAGTTGAAAATCAACAATTCAAGGAAGAAACTCGTACCCAACAAAAGAGAGAAAATGCTAGGGAAGTTTATGAAAAGAAGATTCAAAGACAAGAAGATAAGTTGGTTTCTAAGGATGAAAAACTACAACAAAAAGGATTTAAAATTAACATGTCTGATGTCTTATTAGATATTCAAAAACACAATAATGCTATTAAGAAGAATTTGAAAAAAATTGATGTTATCACCATTGATCAAGTTAAACAACAATCCACTATTCATCAATTAGAAACTGGTATTGATGAAGTTGAGCAAAAGTTGAAATCCTTGAAGGAAGAAACCAAAGAGCTTGAATCTGCTAATGAAAGTTCTGGAATTTCAGCAAAAGATATTCAAAAGAATAAATATGCCTTACAAGTACTAAGCTCCAAGATCTTAAAACACAAATCTCAAAAAGCTGGTATATTGTCTTCCTTATCTTTAGAAAAGTCTAAGTTGGAAGATTTAAATCAAAAGGTCATTTTACATCAAACTTCTAATGATCAATTGCAATCTGCCATTGACATCAACTTAGACAAGTTTGAACACTTGCAAGGCTTGGGTAAGGCTGACAAAGAAAAATCTGGTATATTGGCTAATTTAAGAAGAGAAAACCAAATTAACTTAAGATCTAAGGCTATCTTTATTAGATCTTCTTTCAACAAGAACTTGGATGACATTATTGCCAAAGTCAAAGAAGAAGATGAAGCTGATTTGGCTAAGGCTGAAGATCATAGTGTTAGTGAGGCTGCTGCCAGAAAAGAACACAAAACTTTATATGAAACTGTTAATGGAGAAATCAAAGAAAGAAAAGAAGCCAAACATATACCAGCAGATTTGAATGAGGAATATGGAGACACAGAAGAAGTTGAGCCAGCTCAAGAAGAGGAAAGTTCTGCTAAGGACGCTGAAGACCTTAAAGAAGATTTAGAACAAGAAAGCTTCGGCAATGAAGATGGTGATGTTGAAAGTGAATTAACACCATCTCCACAACAGGATCACTTGAAAGAAGTTCTAGTTTAGGAAGAAAAAAAAATATCTAGAATATATATCGAAAAGAAATCAATATTAATAAGTAGAATTGTACTGTAGCTATGATATTCAGCTCTTGATCATATTGTTTTTTTCATTTCAAATAAAATTAGTTGTATATATATATATACTATTCTGATTTGTTTTCAGAAGATAAAATAGCGTCAATGCCTGCATCTTCGCCAACAGCTTCTAAGTATTCTTGATCACTCAAATTGGATCTTGGACCTTTAAAGTATTTATGCATGAATAAGTAGAAACCAGATAAAGCCATAGCTAATATACCAAAGGTGAAAACAACAGTATAGTTCATACCTTGTTTATCAGGATGGTTAACAGATGGAACCATCATCAAAACAATCATAAAACCTTGGTAACCAACAGCAATAAGGTTGATGATGTATGAGCTCTTGTTACCTAAGAAGAATGGACCTTTATCAAAGAATTTTCTTGCATATGTGATTTTCAAGAACATTGGAATAGCTAATGCCATGTAGAAACCTGCAACAGCGATGGTGAATAGAGAGTTAGCACCTTGATCTTGGAAAATTAATAAACCTAGCAACATGGAAACAACACAAGTACCATACATTGCTCTGACTGGAGTATTAGTCTTGGTATTAACAACGGCTAGCCAATCAGCTGGAATTGGTGGAAGAACTCTATCTCTACATAAAGCATAAAAGTTTCTACTAGTGGCCATGATAGCAGAAACACCCATCAAAAAGCAACCAATAGACATCAATGACATAATTGCTAGTGTCCATTCTTTACCCAAAGAGTTCATAAAGATTTGAGTTAAGATATTGTTGTATGAACTACTCATGATGGCATCAACAGAAGGACCCATACAAGCGTAAATACAAATCAACATCAACCAACCTAATAAACCACAAGCAGAAATAGACATGATAATACCGAATGCAGCAGGAGAGGCTTTAGGGTCTAGTAAAACATGTCTCTTCATGTTTCTTGGGTTATAAACGGCTTCTTCAGACATGTGGATAGGAGAATCAAAAGCAGAAATAGTCCAGGCAGCTGGGACTAAAGCATTTAAAATCCAATTACCACCAGTTGACCAATTAGAATAGTTTTCAGAATTGCCAAAGATGAATTTACCGTCATTGAAAGGAATGTTTTTTCTTTTAGTACCAATAGGTAAGGCAATAAATACTAAAACTAATAAGAACATGTTGAAATAAATAGCAACTTGTTGAATTCTCACAGAGATCTTACCTGAAAAAGAACCAATAAAGGCACCCAGGATTATACATCCAGCGTATACACCATACTTTTTGGCGTGAGTGGCTTCAAAATCAGTATTGCTAACTTGAACACAAGATAGAATTTGTCCTGAGCATGAGAAAAAGACTGAACAAGCACCAGCAGATAACGCAATGGAATCTAAAACACAAACAGAATAAGCACAAACATCTTTATACTTTTCAGGTGCAAATTTCCAAGCAGACAAATAAACAGCCGAAGCAGAAGGGAACGCAGAACCCAGTTCAGCTAAAGCAATACCAACGGGAAGAATTCCACAAAAAGACGTGAAAAGCCAACCCCAAGATGATGAAGCACCTGCTGATGTTGATTGCGTGAAGATAGCACAGATAGAAGGAAGCAGACCCATGATAGAAAATGCAACACCAAACAGATCGTAGTATGTGTAAGTTCTATCTAGTTCTTGCTTATATCCTAATTGTTCCAATGCTAATTGTCTGTCTTGAGATCTCACAACATTGATGTTGTGTCCGTTTATAGATCTGAAGGAGGATAACTGAGTTTCTAGTTGATTGACTTGTTGGTTTACTTTGACATTACTGACAATCTTTTCTTCTTCAACAGAGGAGGATTGTGACGAGAAAGACATGTTTTTGTTTTATAAATAATTATTTTGATACTTCAATGCCTAGTGTTTCAATATGGGGGTATATAATTATCCTTTTTTTTTTTTTTGAATAAATATTTTATATTTTATTTAAACTCAATTGCTTTCTTATATGCAAGACCATGTCTCGTTTCAATTAAAATTTCAACTTATTGATGACAAAAGATTATCAATTATTATCTTAAAGAAAAGGTTTAATCACTAAAATATGTAAACGTTATCTAAAAATTGAATAATATTAAAAGGGACACTTAGCCGACATTCATTGACAGATTCATAATGACGCATAAAGGTTGAAAAAAAAAAAGAAGAAGATTCATTAAGCTGCTGAAAAATTCACTATTTCTTATCTAGATTAATTATTGAAAGGAATCTGGTATTTTTTTTTTTTTTCACGAAAAAATATAGCTTAAATTTCATGACAGATAAGGTTATTTGATAAATTTCAACTACCCTGGGGGAGATACTAATTTTTCCGGTACTATGCTGCTAAAAATTTCCTCTTTGGGATATTTTAAGCGACTTTTTAATATAGTCAACTACAGATTTTCGTGTGTGTGTTTTTCTCCATGTTGCCTTCAATTTTTCTTATTTTTTTTTTTTTGACTGATTAAAAATGTAACCAATCTCTTGAAAATAGAAAATAAAGTCTAGATGTTCTTAGTGTTGAGTTGAGATATATAATAAAACTTGATTACATAATTATTGATTGTTTTGTAGTTATTTTAATCAGCGTTTTTAAAATAAAATTTAAAAAAAAAAACGTGCACGGCATTTCAAAAAAAAATATAGGTTTAAAAAATCTAAGTATACTTTAATAATGCAATCTGATTTTCTTACAACAATTTCAATAAGTTTAAGCGATAGCATAGCTGAGAGATTTCATTTTTTGTTTTTTCATAGATAAAAAAATTTCTGAAAAGTATTCAAATCATGGCATATCATGTCGTCAATAAAACATACAAGAGATCTAAGCGACAGATATTTTTTTGCTGTTGACAAATAAACACGTTGCAAAATTGAAGACGAATAGCATGCAATAGATTGAATTTACCTAGAAGATTTTCTTATTGAAAAAATAGAAAAAAAAATTCTTTGCTGCTATGTTGAATATCAATGATTCAACCATTTAACTAAATCAATATTACAAATAAACCATAACATAAAGAAGAAGTGATTTGATCATCCAGCTAAAATACTGATATTATTTTTTTAATTGCTTTTTTTTTTTTATATGTTCTCACAAGTCGACCTCAACATTGACTGTTTCATGATGCTAGTCATCGTAGTGTCAATTCAATAAAAACACACTCATAGTCAACATCATTCTTTAAAAAAACATGTTTCAGATGTTGTTGAGTCTTAAAAAATTGCTTATGAGTGTACATTCTCAGAAAAAAAATGTTGAAACGTAGTATGAATAGACGTTTCTTTAGTGATGACTGTCTTGTCAGTTGTTTATGATCATCTCAACAATATGCATGAGTCACATGGTGGGTTAATCGCATCTTATATCCGACAGATGAATCATTTTAGGATGACTCAAGTGTGAAATGAGGCTATTCTAATCATCAAAAAAGGGAAAAAAAAAAGTCTCAAGACAAATAAAAAAATTTTTTAATTCAAATAAATATTAAAACCTCTGTAAAATACACTACAAAACACCACACAACTTCTCCATTTCTGTTTTGAAAAATCATTATTTCCAATTTGCATACATATTTCTGTTGATTTGTTAGCATTCCAGTCTAAAAAAAAAACAGGGCATCTTATTGTAGATCATTTAAGGAGTGATCTTTTAAGAAAAAAAAAAGAAATATACCAAAGAAAACTGCACAGATATAATTTACTTAATATAGCCCTTGTGAGTTATACTGAACATCTAATAAAGAAGCAATAGAGCTTTAGTCATCCTTCTTTAAATTTCAACAAAAAAAAAAAAAAAAAAGAAAAAGTTTCAATCTTTATCAAAGAAAAGTCATTTGTCAAACATATATAAACTCATCGACTTTCCAATATTTTCATAAATTTAATTTTGTTTTTATAATTATAAATTTAAAGAAAAAGTAATAAAAGACCAAACATAAAACCCAATTCTTTATAGTAATACATATGGTACAAATAATTCCTTCCCTTAGAGAAGTTGAAGGCTACTATGGTCAAGTAAACACCAGCGTTGTTGTTGATGCTGATACCTCTTCTCAATCTTCTGTTGATGCTGAAAAAAAATCAATTGAAGTTGAAACCCATGATGATGATTTTGATGAAGAACATTTTGTTCAACCTCATGATTCTATCATTGTTAAAGATGCTGATGGTAAGTCTGTTACTTTAAGCACTAACAGATCTTATGAACTAAGAAACGAAAGTGGTAGAAAATGGTATAAGAAGTGGTATGATGAATTTGAATACAGAATGAACAAGAAAGACAGAGTCTCAAGATTTACTTCTTTCAACATCATGAAATTCTTATACCCATCAAACATTACTAAATCTAAGGCTGAAAAGTCATTATTATTCAAAATTGATATCTTAATTGGTTTATACTTTTTGATGTTGTGTTGGTCCAAATCTGTTGATTTGAACAATTATACCTCCGCTTATATTTCTGGTATGAAAGAGGATTTAAAGTTTGTTAAAAATGATTATGTTTATACTTCTTCCATTTGTGGTGTTGGTGCTATCATCTTCCAAATTCCATTCATGTACATTTTACCTAGATACCCTGCCCACTTTGTCTTGCCTATTATGGATTTAGGTTGGACTTGGTTTACATTTGCATGCTACAGAGCTAATTCCCTAGCTGAATTCAGAGGTTATAGATTCATTGCCAACTCCTTTGGTGGTGCTTATTACCCAGTTTCTCAATATATCTTAGGATCTTGGTACGGTCCAGATGAATTGTCTTCAAGAGTTTTCTTATTTTTCTGTGGTCAATTATTAGGTGGTGTTACTTCTGGTTTGTTACAAGGTAGAATCTTCAAGTCCTTGAATATGGTTAACGGTCTTGCTGGGTGGAGATGGATGTTCTTAATCGATGCCATTGCCATTTCTTTGCCAACTTGCTTCTTAGGGTTCTTTTTGATTCCAGGTACTCCAGATAGATGTTACTCTTTGTTCTTGACTGATGAAGAAATCAAGATTGCTAGAGCTAGAGTTAGAAGATTTTCTATCAACAACCCAGGCAAGAAGTTGCCAGCTTTCTTTTCCTGGACTAACTGGAAGAAGTTGTTCTTATCCCCAACATTCTACATCTTATGTGTCTTCGATACTGTTTCTTGGAACAATATGACTGCTTTCTCAGGATCTTACAGTTTGTGGTTACAATCATTGAATAAATACTCTGTTGTCACAATGAACAACTTGTCTACATTGCCAGCCGCCTTAGGTTTTGCTTATGTTGCAATTTGTTCTTTTGGTTCTGATTTCTTTAGATGTAAATGGATCTTTATCTTTTTTTCAAACATCTTAAATGCTATTTCATGTGCCATTTTGATTAAGTGGGACGTTTCTGATTCTGCCAAATGGTTTGCATTTTTGACAACATACTTCTCTGTTGCTGCCTCACCATGTTTATGGTCTATCATCAATGACTTTTTGAGATTCGACCCACAATTAAAGGCCATGACTTGGATTGCTATCTACTCCTTTTCTCAATCTACTTACAGTTGGGTTCCATTACTAACCTGGAAGACTGTTGATTCTCCAAAGTTCAGAACTGGTTACATTGCTTCTTTGGTCTTCACTTTAATCTATGCTTTCTGGAGTTTAGTCGTATTGTTCTACTACAAAAAGAATGAAAAGAACCATGCTGTTGATAATGGTATCATCTTATACAACAGTGAATCAGATGCTAACCAACCAATTCCAGCATACGTTGAAAAGTACTTGGAACAAAGAGAAGATGGTTTCTATTATTTAAAAGAAGCTTCTGAATCCAAGAAAGAGTAAGCATTATATATATATATTACAAAATTATATGTATAATTTAATATTTAATGATGTTTTTTTTTTATTATATTGCCTTAAAAGTGTTTATAAGTTTTAAATAGAAATACAACATGTGAATGATGTATACTGAACGTTAGGATCTAGATGTAGAATTCAAAACGAGGTTAAGTCTCATTTATGTATATATCAATTCAATTTAAAAAAATCAATTATCTGTTAATAAGCTCGGATCAATTGAGAGTAAAACAAGATGGCTACTGGCCAACTCCAATATTTAAACAAAATAAAATTTTAAAAAAAAAAACAAAAAATTCAAGATTTATACATACTAAGTATCTATTTAAGCAGCTAAATCAGTGTTTTCTGTACTGGCAGTGTCAACATACCATTCAACTTTAGATCCAAACTTTTTGTTGATGATAGCACAAGGCAACTCAGCATTAACTTCAGTTTTGTTTAAACCAAATATTTCTTCAAAAATTGGCTTTTTACCAGCACCTGTAGCAACAAACCACAACCTATCACTCCATGACAATGTTTCCAAAGTAAATGTTATTCTATCGCTAGGAGGCTTTGGAGAGTTTTTACAATGCAAAACAGTTTTGTCATCCTTGTTTTCCAATAGATATTTGTGCTCTTGACCCGGAAACAAAGAACAGGTATGGCCATCAGGACCACAGCCTAATAGTATCAAATCAAAGTGTTTGTTTTCTGGCAAAATACTAGCATAATGTTCAGCAGACTTTTCGTAGTCAGATAAATCTTCGGAGATTGGGTAAACATTAGGTAGAGCAGTAATACCTTCTTCTTTTAACTTAGATAAAACATTTGCAACAAATTGGCCATAGTTGGAGTCTTCATGGTCTAAAGCAACTAATCTTTCATCACAAAAATAGATATTCCAGTTTTTTAAGTCTAAAGTTTCATGGTGCTTTGTGAAAATGTTGGCTAAAACATTGATCAAAGAACCACCAGAAATAGCAATGTTGAATGAAGCTTTACTATCTTTCTTTTCAGCAACTATAGGTTCAATTTTTTTGTATAAATGGGAAGCTAATTCGTTACCGTCAGAGGAGATGTTAATTGTGTTGCCTTTAAATTCTTTAATAGATGACATTGTTTGATATATGAGGTATGGTTTATTCTTCTGTTTTATTCATTATTTTTGAATAACAAAGTTTTGAAATTGTTAAATTCAAATGGGGAAGAAAATTTAAGGTGGAATCGCATTTACATCATAAATGACCTTAACTCCGATAATAAATAGCATTGGATTAGTGAAAGATACGTAAAAATTCTCTTGTTTGAAAAAAAAGTGATTTGAAATCTAATTTTAAATAAATGGAAATAAAATGATTTTATTGATTTAAATAAAGAATAACTCATTATTTTAAAATAGATTACAAATTTAATGTATTTGTTTAAATATAAACATTTTAAAAATGTAGTATTAAGTATTTTAAGGTCAACAATTTAATAATTGTAAACACAAGCAGCAAAAAAAAATTATACACACGTGATGGATTGTAAACAAAGTATATATGGTTTAATCAATCTTTGCAAAGAAGAATGTTTTTTCTACTCATCAAGAATCATAAAGAATTAAAATATGGACATTATATAGTTGCTTCTAAACATTCCATAAACTGTTTATTCATAACAATAGGCTTTGAATTTGCAAGTTCTAAAGATCTTCCTCTCTTCATTGCAAAACTCACCTTAAGTTTATAGCGATGCTCATCATCGATGCTTTCAGCAGATGGCTTTTTTTCATTTTCATCGTCATACTCACTCTTGTCTAATTCATACATGTTCAGGTAATAAGCACACTTACTGGCAACCAGTGGATCACTGAAGCTGACAAAACCATACCCCTTACTGCTTCCCTTAGACTGGTTTTCATGGAAATTCTGTGTTATGACTTTATACGAGATAATTTCCTTATCAGGATCTTTTGAACTATCAGTCTGTTCTAAATAACTGGCTACAAAATCAAACAAGTTTTTATCAGTCCAAGAAAATGGCAAGTTTTGGAAATACAAGTTTGAGTGTTGGTGCATTGATGATGGAATTGGATAAGACCAGCTCATACTTTTATTGGCACTTTGTTTTGCTGGCTGTGGCGAGTATGGATAGCTGTACATTGGTGGTGGGCTATTGTAGAATATTGGTGGTTTTATACCATAATTTAAGAATGGCGGAGGTACTTGGAAGTTATTCATTGGTGACATTAAAACTGGATAAGGCACAGGTATTGGAACTGGAAAGTATTCGTTACCAGAAAATACAGTTTCATTAAAAACAGGTTGTGAGTTAGGTAGTGCCCAATTTTCTTTTTTTGGTGAAGAATCCAAGTCTAAAATACTGCTGCTTGAATCTACTTCGTTAAAACTTTTAAATTTCGGAGAGCAACTTATAGATGATATCGACGGAGATCTCGAGTCTACATTATGTACCAACAATGAATTATTATTTTTTAAAGATTGCCTATTTTTAAAAATCTCAGTCATAGAATTTGATTGATAATTAAAAATTTTGTCTGTATTCAAAGAAAAACTCTCTCTTTTACTTTTACCTATGGATTTGCGCAGATTTGCTCTTTGTGGTTTTAAAAACAGTTCTTCATTCAAGAAATCTAACCTAACATCACTTAGACATTTGATACAGTCAAGAGCTTGCTCATGCTCAGCAAACTTTATCAAAAAGTAGCCATGATTGTATGTAAAAGAAGTTATATTACAAAAAGCTTCTTTATCTTTTAGCATTTTACAGATTTTAAGTAAAAGTTTAAATCCATCAAATTTGTTGATTTGTAGATTCTTATCAACATTTTCAAAAGGAGGTAAAATCACTTCAACATTATGAGTCTTTATCTGCTTCAAAATTTTTTTCTGATCAATAGAATTTTGTAATGACACATACACCTTTTTAAATTTACTTTCGTCAGATTCTTGCTTTGATTCAAGAATTTGAGTCTTATCTCTTTCTAACCTTTCAATGTGATAGTTGGCAAACCACTTGCGTTGACTTGTAACTTCTTCAATGCACTTAAAAGCATCTTTTTTTTCTAAAAAATTGACAAAACAAATGTAGTTTTCTTTCTGTGAGCAATCATCAACAACTCTAAGTTCAGATATTTTTCCAAACTCTCCAAGTTCTTTCTTCAAGCTATCAAAATTATAATCTGCTTTTTTGATGTTCTTTATAATAAGATGTGAAGGTTGGGTTATAATGACTTTTTGAATAGAAAAAAAAGAATCAAAGGAAAAGCCTTTGCGAGGGATATGAAATTTGCTTAGTAAAGTAGAATTGTCTATGTCGATGTCAGTAGTTGTAGTGTATTGAAATTGATATTTATCAGTTTTTGTTTCACTTTCTTGTGAAACTGTAAGAAGTAAAAGTTCGACCATACTTGTTGAATAAGCTTTTTATTTTTAAATTTGAAAAAAATAACTTAAGTTTTAAAAGTAGTTGAATATGAAGTGATTTGATTTTTTTTGTATGGGAACTATGGCTAATATTTAAATAGTCGTACCAAGTAAAATAAAGAAATCAATAGTTATATTTTCCTTGTTGTTGTATATCAAGCTATTTTTTTTGTTTTATTCGAATAGTTTACAAAGTTATAAAATCAAGAAATCATCATATCTAGAATTAATAACCTTTCTTATATAATGGTAAGATTTTAACCAGCAGAAGTCTTCCAAATTTAAATATTATTATTATTATTTTTTTTTTGAATAATTGTGGGTATGAAATTAGCCGTGAACCCACCTTTTAGGGTTATTGGATAAATCTCGGGAGATTTTAATAAGGTAAATACGTGTGGAGTAGACTACATTTTGATTTTAAAATTTGGAATAAATGGCTCAATGAGGTGGACTAAGATTTTATCTACAGAACTTCTTCAAACTAAGTATGATAAATGTGGATCATTAATCAATAAAATATATATATAAAAAAAATATAAACCATAAATAACTCAACACAGATAGTCAAGCTTGTCATAACATTTGATTGAATAAAGAATGCGCAATATTAGCTCATTTTTTTTTTTTTTTTGTATTTTATCCTTAATATATAGTGCCGGTGTAGATACGTTTTCAGTTGAATCAACAGCCATTCATATTTTCAAATTTATCAAATGAATTATCATTACACATTTGATTAATTTTTCAGCTCAAATCCTTATAAGACATTAGTTGTCGGCAAGTTGTAAACCTCGGATAAATTAAATATAAAGAGTAACAGCCCTGCGGGTTAAAAAAAAAAAAAAAACACGATAAAAGATTATATTGCTTATCGGCTTAAAACAAATTTTACAGGTTTAAGCTCTTATACCGTCTTCCCATTTACCATCGTGTATCCATCCAACAAAGCAGATAGTCATGAAGTCATCCAAAGAAAGTCTTTTGTTGGAGTTCTTCAATCCTATCCCGCTCATCAGCAACTCATATATCTTTAAGTATGAAATTGGTCTTATGTTGTTTTCCTTAAGCACAGATTCCTTAACATGACTATCAATTTGTTCGTAGTAAGCATATTGTTCTTGTCTTCTAGCAAACCATGTTTGTTGTCCTGCAGAGAGGTCTGAGTGTTTCTTTGAGACATCTTTTTCTAGTTCCGAACGGAACTTTTGGCAATCAAAACTAAAGCTTTCATCTTCATCTTCAAGCTCACTATCACTGTCATCCTCTTCATTTGAAGTCAAAAACAATGCTGTGCAATCTTCTATAACCCATGACAACATAAGCTGAACAATATCAAGATCTTCGTCTTCGGAATTATTCAACTTTCTTGCTAGATCTTTGTAATATTTCTCAAGAGTATTATCATTTCCTGTTGTTTTTTGGAAACTATGAAGATAAGAATAAAGCTCCGCTGTGTTCACTTCAACAGAGTTAATAAAACTGTTAAGTTTTGCCAACGTGATTTTTTTGTTCACAAAAAAACCAGGTTTTTCAGTCGGACTAGAGATATTATCTTCTTGTGTTAAGCCTGGGTACTGTTTATTTTTGAGAGCATGGTTTATAACTTTACCTATTTTGCTAGATAAGTAGTCGTATTCTTTAGCATATTGATTTTCAGCACTTAGTAGCTTGCTTGTGTGTCCAATTTTGGTTTTCACAGGGTGATATACTATGACTTTTAATAAATGACAATAAATACAATGAAAATTTAAAGTTGTCTTTTTGTTATAATTGAATCCGCATTTTTTCAAATTATTTAAAAAATCATTTTCTAGAAACTCGTCTATTTTTATCATTGTGGATACCTTTTCAAATTCAAGAGTATCATAATTTATAAAGTTTTCGATATAATGATTTCGTGTTGAGTCATTGACCATATTTCTAGCAAACATTTGCTTTTGTTTTTGTATACTGACGTTTTCACCATTAACTGAAGATGATGTATTATTAAAACCTGTCATCAATCTTGAGGACAGATAAGGACCCTCTGGTTTTTCGTTATCACTAAAGGAGAATTCTACACCGTTATGATGAGAGAAAAAACTTCCCATTAATTTTTTTAAAGATGAAACCATCAAAAGAGCTTATCAGTTATAGCAAATGTGGTTCTTCAAAAGCAATGGTTATATCTAAAAAAAACAAATATAGATAGTCCGATTAAACGTTATAATCTTATTTTTTTTGGGTTACTTGTGTATCTTTTCGTTGTATCTAATCAGCAGCAAAGAGTTTCGATAAAAACAAATGCGCAGTAATTTACACCAGAAAAAAAAATAAAAATAAAACAAGAAAAACCCCCTCCCCTGTTCTTTCGGCTTAAAGTACACACTTTACACGTAGTCCACCATTATAACTGTGAACCCCGTGATTATCATTAAAGAGCCCTGCAGAAAAAAAAAAAAAACAACACGGGATAAGATACAAATAAGGTTATCTTTAATAATCATAAGGTGTAGGGCTAATATATACACTCAATGTCCCATATGGCTATACTCAATCCGTCATGGCCACTGAGAAATTGAGAACCATACCAGTTTCTGGGCATGACTCCGTTTCTCTCAAATGTCACATTACTTCCATAGTAATTGTTCAAAGTAGGCATGTATTTGAAAGTAACAATAAAGTCCACAGGTTTTATCTTATTAAAAGTTTTTTCTTTATAACCTTTGAAAAATATTTCTACAGGCTCGTTTAGTTTGTGGAATCCGTTTATTTTATTGAACCCTACCAATTTGCAGCCAATGATTTTACCGTTTTCCTCCACTTTCTCATAAACTGCACAATGCCTTAGTATGCCCAATGGATTAGAATCATCCGTGTATATGTTGACTCCCCAAATAGACAGTTCTTCACTTTTATAGACCTTGATTGTATTTTGATTTTCGTCATGACTCAGAAATTGCTGGAAGTAATCTTTGGTGTATTCAAAGTTTTGACCTTCCCATAACTTTGTGGCAAATGGGTAATTGTAATCTAAAAAAAAATGTTCAAATGAGATATACACTTTGAGTTGTTTGTTTATTACCATTTCAGGTTTAGTTATGCTTGGCAAAGTGCTTATTTTTTCAATTCCTTTAATCTCAAATTCTATAGATTGTTTATCCAAACTGATCTCGCCTATTTTGATCTCATTAGATACATTGCTATTGTATGAATTCTGGAAATATGTAAGCTGGTCAATAAATAGTTCAACAGTATCTAGCATTTTTAGTCCGTTGTTATTTTCTTCTTCTATCAAAATATCATTGTTGTATAGCTTTTTATTGGTATAATATATTTTATTCATATATGGGTACCTGCATAATCCTATTTCATCAGGTCCCTTTCCATGGGAATACTTATTGTTCAAAGTATTTTGGAGTATTCCATTAGATGTGACGTGAGTTGGTGTTAATGTTTGGTCTTCTGGTGGGGCATTATAACCATTCATTATGTTCTCTTGAATTTTTAAAATCTCATCTTGTGTTCTTGCATAATCTGACTGCATCTTAGTGTTTTTGTTGTGAATTGGTTGTACAGATGGTTTTTTTTATTTTATTTTGATTTCGTTGTTTCTTAAACAAAAATAAAGGTTAATAGATAACAGTGATTAAACATTATCTAGATCGAGAAGCGTTAAAAAAATAAATATATAAGTGAACATAACAGCGTGTGGGCATTTGTTAGGGTAAAAATATTTTTGTTACATTTTTTTTTTTTATTATGATTTAAGACGTTTTTTTTTTTTCTATTTGGAAAAGGAAAAAAACAAAATAAGTTATTAATTTCCTAAATAGGATACATGTGTATTTTTCTTTCCCCCATAGTCTAAGCTTCCCCAATAGCATTTTTTAATACACACTTTTTTCTTCTGACAGCCTGAAAAATAGTTCAATCTTCTTTTTTTAATTTCTTAATTTTTAGCTTGGGCTCAGTATTCACGTTTCTCTCTCTATTTTTTTTTCTTTTCCTTTCTGAAAAAATTCCTTACTATAAAAGGGTACATTGAAAATATTTCGATTAAAAAGCGTGAACTTTGCATTCTTTCAGAAAGGTAAAATTGAATCAAAAATGAGAGGATAATTAAGGAAGACCACCAAGATATCTATCATAATTATTACAAAATGGCTGGTTTAAAGGACGTTGTTACTAGAGAATACACTATCAACATGCACAAGAGATTACACGGTGTCTCTTTCAAGAAGAGAGCTCCAAGAGCTGTTAAGGAAATCAAAGCCTTCGCCAAGTTACACATGGGTACTGAAGATGTTAGATTAGACCCATCTTTGAACAAGAAGATCTGGTCCAAGGGTATCAAGGGTGTTGATTACAAGTTAAGAATCAGAATCTCCAGAAAGAGAAACGAAGAAGAAAACGCCAAGCACGCTTTATACTCTTACGTTGAAGTTGTTTCCGTCCCAACTGTTAAGGGTTTACAAACCGTTGTTGTTGAAGAAGAAGCTTAAATTATATAGACTTTAATATTATAAACATATCTTTCTACAAAAAAAAAAAAAAAATAACTAATCTTCAATAATAGCAATAAAAAAGCAAAAACGACAATGTAATGAAAAGGCCATTGAATAAATGATTATAAACTAGGGTATTACAATCATCAAGATACGAATCTTTTTTTTTTCTTTCTTTTTTATATCTTTATATATTTTCAAAACAAATTTATCGGAAAAAGAAATAATATAATGATAATTAAGGTGAATCATAAAAATATTGTTGACAATTATAAATTTGAAATACAACTATAATAAATGAGATGATATTAAGTTCTTACAACTTTTTTATTCAACAAATAAAAATAGAAAATTCAGAGTAACTATGACATAAGTAACACTGACCACTCATCGCATTAAAAAAGTGTAACCAAATCGAATAAAAACCAATTGATATGATTATTCTCAAAACGAAAATAAAACCAATTGGCCATAGTATTATTCAACTCCAATCTCTTTCGTGAAGAATGAGACTAGAAGGATTACTCCTCTTAAGTAAGAAATTTGCTAATCTCAAACCTGCTCTTAATAGGCCAGCAAAAAGATTTAAACATCATCATGTGTATTGTTTAGTGTGTAATAAAGTTGAAGAGGTATAATATCGCCTGTTTATTATATTGTTTTCAAACTTATAATCGTTTTATGTTTCTCAATATCATTATTGATTTACTATTTTCATAGATAAAATGCATTGAATCAAAGTTTCGCAGGTTTTTATAATTCTATCTTTTTAATAATAATTATAACCAAAAAAAAAAATGTTTACTAATTTTTCAAACCATAATTTTTTAAAAAAAAATGGTGCATTTCATTGATCGAGTTCTTTATATACCATTAGATTTTTCAGCAAAAAAAACAAGAGCATGAAATAATTCAAATTTCAAGAATTAACGCAGATATTGCAAATTTAACATAAAAAAAAGCAGAAAAAAAAAAAAAAAATTTGCATGTCACGTGTTTGTTCACATAAGATATGTATCTACTAGGTTTTATCAACATCAATAATGTGAACGTATCCAGTTAAAAAGTATTGGCAAAAAATGAAATACAAAAAAAAAAAAAGGGAGTATAAAACGGTTGGTTAAATAGTAACAATTGATGTTTTTATAAATCACTGGCATGTTTGAATTGGAAATCATAAAAGAACAATGTTTTTTTTTTTTTTTTGATCAATCCTTGCTCTAAATTTCATTTAACAAGGGTACCTCATCTCTTTCAGCAAAGCCTTCTTCTCCATAACGCTTTAAATCAAAGTATGTATCTAGGTAATCCAAAATATCAAAAGTTGATTTGACATCGCTATCCATCAATTTTTTTAGTATAGCAGAACTAGGCTTTGGCGAGCTGTTGCTCAGCATACAATGCAAGTGATGCTGTAATAAAGCAAAGTGTAATCCGTATTCTATGCTGTAATGAACTATCAATTCTATAGCTTTCCATGGAGTGTATGAGTATCCCGAAAACATTGCTGGATTATCCAAAACACCTCTCACAGCCATAACACCTTGAACACCGCATTTAGAAGCAATAAGCTCCACATCTTTCAAATCAAAGCAATCTCCATTTGCAACTATAGGGAGATCTTTAGGAATATTGTCACGAATATACTTTATAGCTTCAAAATTACAAGGCTGAGAAGATCTGGTGTTTTTACCTCTTCCATGGACACTGATCCAGTCTACTTTTGCATCATAAAGACCTTTACATAGCTCAACTGTTTGATCCCAATTGTCATGTATTCTAATTTTTACCTCTAATTGAACAGTGTCTTGATACTTCATTTTAACAGCTTTGACCATATCTATCAAACCTTCTGGGTTATAAATCAATTGTGCTCCAATCATCTCATCATTTTGTTGCTTTATAGGACATCCTGAATTGATTCCAAAGGCATCACAGTAATCTTTCATCAACTCTATGCTTCTAATCAAGTCTTCTTTATTATTGACTCCTAACTGCACAATCAATCCTTTGTTCTTTGTGTTTGTTAAGTTTGTGGAAAATTCTGATATTCTGGCCATATCGTTTCTTATAAACTCACGAGCAAGCATCATTGGGGTGTAGATCACATCGCAATCAAAATGGGCACATGTGTCTCTAAAACTGGACTTGGAATAACGTACCATAGGTCCAACAATTTTTGTTGTCCTAGTAGGATCTTGTATCATCTTCAGTATATCCACTTTAGTTCTGGTTTGAAATGTTTGTGGATATGGAAGAATCCTGCAAGGTTCATCAACCTTGATTTGTTCAATTATCTCATTCATTTATTTTATGGTTTGTATACGGGTGTTGGTTATTCGATTCTTTAATAGACGAAACATGAAAAAAACAGTTCATTTTTTCAATTTCCTCTTATGGCTTTAAATGGAATTCACGGAGATGAGCTTTTTTTTTCAATTTTCATTAATAGTAAAACGAACGTACTATTCTAACTAAGAGATTGATTTCATATATAAAGTGTCTGTTTCTTTTTCATTATTTATTGTATTACATATTATAAAACTATATCAAGAACATCAGTTGAACCAAAAGGTAAATTACAACTTGGACATTTTCTCATTCTTGCATTCAATCTTTCTTGTATACAACTTTCACAGAATGTGTGTCCACAGTTTTTAATCATTTGATCTTTGAAGTTATTGGTACATAATGGACAATAAACCAATTGTTTGAAGTTTGTCAATTGGTCTTGCAGCTTGTTTCCACCAATGTCAGGAGTGCTTTCGTTGACAGTTGTTCCTAAAAGACTATTTAGAGCACCAGGATTACTCAACTTTTCGCTAGTTTGTTTTAGCTTTGCTATTAGATTATTATGTTTTTCGTTTTGCGTTGCGATTTGGAATTCCAGATCCTCAATTTTCTTGCTATTTTCATGTAATTTTTTATTTGACAAATCGAGGTCTTTTTTGATATTTATATTTTCGTTGCTTTTGGTTTCTAAGGTCTTTTTGAATGTGTCAATTTGTTGTTTCAACAATTCAGATTCATTTATTAGTATCTTTTCATCAAGTTCCCGTTGCTTTTCTAACATACTCGACAGTTCAAGTCTTTTTTCTAAATTTGCCAACTTCCCTTTAAATACATGGTCTCTTATATTATAATCAGCTATAACCTCATCACTCTTAGTTTTCAACTTTTTCAAGCTTTCTATTTCCATCTTTAAATCTTGAATATAACGATTAGCTGAAACATGTTTTTCCTTTAGTTTTTCAAACTCAAAAGTTACTTGATTGTGTTTTTGTTTATCTATTAATGCTCTATTCAAGTCATCCAATTTTGTGTTTGCTAGTTCGTTGTAAGCAATTTCTATGCTCTTCAATTCCTCAAGCAACACATTATCACTAGGCACAGAAGCGTATTTAATTTCAAAAGTCTTGATTGTTTCTTTTATAGATGTGACTTGAGTATTAATTTCTTGTATGATATTCAAAGAAGATTCTTGAGATTTTAAAATGTTCATATCAGACTTAAGTGTATCTCTTTCTGAACGTATTCTGGCTATATTACCTTGTAAATTTTTCAAGTCTATGAGCAAACTATCATTTATACTCTTCAAAGCTTCATCAAATTTTGTGGATTGACCTTCAGCTGAACTTGAATTTTTTTCGTTTTGAAAAGTATTCAACTTATTTAATAATTTGTTGTAATCAGCTTTGATAAATTCAAGTTGTTGTTTATTTGTGTCCAATTCCACTTTCAAAGTATCAATTGTCTTTATTGATATATCCTTGTTTGTAATTTCATTGTTTAGAATGTCTATATTGTTTGATTTAATAGCAAGCTCAGAGTTAACTGACTTTAGTTGATTTTCTAAAACCTCTATTTTCACCTTCAAGTCGTTTAATTCGCTTTCTGATGCCAAAGTATCGATGTCTGCTTTAAGAGAATTTCCTTCATTTGATATAATTGGTTTAACCTCAACTTTTGAAATTTCTTCAACAGTTTCTTCTGGTTTTATTGACTCTTCTGCAGACACAGTCTTACCCATAATTCTTTGAGTTACTGGACTGTTAAGTCTATTAATTTTATGAATGAGATCTTCATAGTACGCTTTCAAATCTTGTACATTTTGATTCAGCTGTATAGTCTTTTCCAAAGCATAGTATTTCAACTTGTATTCTTTTAAGTTTCTTACCAATACATCCTTTTGAAATAATCTCAGGTCATAAGAAGTCAAAAGTTCATCTGGACTAGATAGTTTCAATTTTTTGCTTGTATCTCCATCCTCAATGAAACCAACATCTTGTTTTGTAAGTGAACGCTTAGATCCAATATCTGACATTGTTGATAATACGAGTAAGTCCGGTCTGTATATGTATTTGGTGAATGGTATACTTAACCAATGTAATATGGCCGAAAACCAAAACAACAACAAAAGTTTTTCAAAGAAGCGAAACAAAACCCGCCTAATTCAATGAAAAAAAGAGCTTGTTTTGAAGGAGTTTTTTTTTTTCAAATAGAAATTGACGAAAAGGGAAATAAATGCTTGCAAAACCCAAAGGGGGGTAACTTTATGCTGAAAAAAATAGGTACAACTACTATTGGACTTCATTAGAAGGCTATGTGATGTTTGCTCATACTAAAAAACAGTAGTATTTGAATGTGACATTGGAACTTGTGTTTTTACTATAGCTGTACTTATTTGTTTTACACCGAAATTGTGAAATACATTGCTACCAAAACGTACCGGTTTTTCTTTCAAATGCTTGTTTTTCCGTTACTGAGCGCGATAAAATCAGTATTTTTCAATCGGACTTAAACTAATGTATTTAAAAAGGTCAAACAATCACCATATGGAAGTAGCATCTTTATATGTACACGATTGTATAACCAACTTATATTCTTTATTGAATCAGTTCAATCAAGCAAAAGGAGATTACACCAAATGCTTGAATTTGCTATCTATACAGCTGAATTCATTAAAAGGGTTTGTTTTGAGCAATGACATTGATCATAGTCAATCCATGGACGATATAGTTATATGTTTGAGCTTTTGGCTGGATCAATTGTTCATACAAGAAAACAATGACTCCAAATTGATATTGCTTTTAGAAACTATATCCCACATTATTACATTGAACCATATTTTATTCACCAAATTTGAAATTAAAGCAAGCTATATTAAAACAGACTTTATCAAATGTTTAAACAAATTACTGGATATGATTATAATGGTTTTTGAACAGCATTCAAAAGCAATTCATATAAAGCAGTTTTTGAAGACAGATTTATTAGGGAAATTACTTGCGTATATCAATTATTATGACAAAAATATGATTATAGATGAACAGAATCCTTTTGGCTTGGATCTGTTATTGAATAACTATTTGTTGAGATTTGTCTTCTTAAAAGAATACAACTCAGTTATTAAGCAAAGAGTAAATATCAATACCTACAAATTTAAACATTTGAAATATAACTCAAATGGAAGTGCTGATTACAGTACTTTTTTGAACGTTGATATAAATAGGGAACAGCAGGAGTACAAGATTCATCAAATTGTAAATAACAAACTAATTCCTATTCCTAATTCTAAGTATTCTAGTATATTAATGAAAATATCTGATGAAAGCTGTTTTTTACAATTTTTGTATCACACAATAGATTTAGGTGGGTTCAATGCATTCATAAAAAACAATGATATAATTAAGTATTATATGAATATAACAGTTTTAAACAATTTTGACACTGTTAACATCCATAATCTTTTCAAGGAAAACACCAATAAGAAACCAGCTTTGTTTATGGATTTGTTACAAAGACAATCAAAACCTCAAATATCTCAAACGAAAGTATATGAAAAACAAATTGAGTCATCAGACAAGACATTCTTAAAAAAATTATTGAATATGCAAATAACTCTGCTAATAAATAACAGGATTATGTTAGCAGAAAATGAACTTCACGGTCTAGCTAAGACACTTATAGAGTATACCTTTGGCTTAATGGATGTTTTTGATTGTAATTTGATTGCACATAATAATGGAAAGTTGCCTCTGCTTTATTTAATCGAATACTGCCTTCTTCCGTACATACGAAGACTTTACTATTTGAATGAGAAATATATGCAGTTTATAGATTGGCATTTCTTTAAGACAAACTTTATCTGTTTGATACAAACACATAATTACAATAATATTGGGCTTGTTATAACCGAATTGTTTAATTTTTGGACATACATACCTTTGGAAACACAAGAACAGTACATCAATGATATTGTTTTGAAATACTGGAATGAAACATTTTCTCCAGAAAGCCATGGGTTTTTAAACAATGATATTTTGTTTTGCAAGTTTATAGTATTCAAAAAGATATACCTGTCTTATGATAAAGTATTGGAGCATCTTTTAAAACTTCAATTGAAGTATGAGTTTTATACAGGCAATGATTTATTGATACTGCCACATTATAGATACTTAAATTTATTTAAGTACCCTCAGCTGGAAAAATTAAAACTCTTTTATGAGCTTTATGATGTAAATTTTTCAAAATATCAAATTGTAAAACACCAAAATAAGCACATTCTTAATTTGAATAAGGAATTGCCTTCTATAAAACACCAGAAGAAGTTTGCTGGTGACAACAAGGTGAATGATGGTTCAATAAATAACAAAGCAGGCTCTTTGAAGAATGATGTTACAAGTGTTTCATTTAATACGATTAGCAGTATGAGAATCAATGATGACTTCCGAAGCTTTGATACTATAAACATAAATGAAGCCTCAGCTATTGGCAATTCTTTTGAATTATTTGATGACTCTATAATTTCATCTGAAGAGACTTCAAACATGAATGATTCCAGTTATGGGATATCGGATTTTTTTTCAACCAATGAATACACATCATCCATAACTAGTTTTTTCAGTAAGAAACTTTTTAATTCACAAGAAGATGAACCTTTGTATGAGTCCATTATTGGTGATATCGAAAAAGAAACTAAAGAATTGTATGATGACATTTATTTTAAATCGTTGCCGATTTTTTTCTATAGATTTAGCTACTTAGATGATCTGTTGCTTGAAAACATTTCCATGAACCAAGACAAGTTTATGGATGTGAGCAATGACGTAAAAGATTTGGTCACCAAGATGGGTAGTTTTTTAAACACATCCATGAAAGAAAACGAAAAGGAATTGATAGATAAATTGAATTATAGCATGAATAATATTTTGAAAATCAAGTCACAAAAAGAAAATGACTTACAGCTGTATAATAAGCAATGGAAAAAGAAAGATGCTAGTGTAGTAGCTAACTCAAATAAGCTGTTGAAGATGAAACTCCCTGTAGAATTTCAGAGTGACATCAGTGAAAATGCCAAAAACAGTACTCTGTCCAACGTTGCGATGTTTATGAGGATATTTAACAAAACTGTTGAAGAGTACGATGAAGTTGTGAAATTTGAAGACTATTTTGCAGAGGATTCAATAATGATAGTTCACGACTGCACAAGATAGATTGCTATGTATTTTGATCCGAAAAATCAAAAAATGCATCAACAAACATATTTGTGGATAACCCTCTTGATGACTGTCAATAATCAAAACCCCTTTTCATCATGTATCAATCAACCCGATGACAATCTGAAACATTTACTGTTGTAAGAACTTTATAATATAGAGCAAATCAACTAACCCGTTGTTGACTTTTTTTTCTAAAAAAAAATGGGATAAGCGTGCACAACCTTTAATTATTGAACTTTTTCATATCGATTATACAACCCTCAAAAAAAAAAGGACTCAAAACCCCAATTATAACGAAGATGAGGATCAACATCAATAAACTGCTGGCTGCTCTTATATACTCAAATATTGTATTATTCATAACTCTTTTTATAGCCCCGTTGGTTTCATACTCGATTTCGAGCAAACTATATTATGAAATGAATAACAAACTGGACAACAAAAATGATTTAATTATTCCAAATGTTTACAACCACGGCACGTATCTACATTCAAGCAACACTTTTGAATACAACATGAAAGATTTACCAGTGAAGAATCATCTTTATGGATTACCAGAATTGAATATGTACTTTGCTTGTGAATACTCGCTTCAAAAGATTCAATTTTTAAAGATTGTGGAACATGTCGATAAGAAACATGTAAGAACCAATGTAGTAAATGTATTCTGCAACAAGGAGTTTGACTACTTTTTAGAAAGAAAAGAGGCATTAAAGAGAAATAGTATTTTTACAAGAATTAGAAATTACTTCGCTGGTCCAGATTTCAAAGATATACCCTTGGAAATAATGGATAATCTTAATTTTGTCAACATAAAAGGCGATAATTCTCAATATGTTACCAATGCCAACTCTGTTTATAGTGTGCAGATAGATTATTTGGAAAGTAAAAACATCAAATTATTAACAGACTCTAACATATCCTTTAACTTCAACATCAACAATGAGATACTTATCAAGAAAGTGATATCCAAACACCCTTACCTGATCAAATTTGGTTGTTTTATAAGTGTCTACCTAACTTTGTTAGTCGTTATAAGCTCTACATTCTTATTTTTAAATAACTTGAACAAATAAAGATAATACATTAAAAAGAGATATTATAGTCCTATAAATATAATTTTACTGTTGTTTATATAAATTATTTAATTTGATTTAAGTCGAATCTGAGCTTGAGTTTTGAATACATTTGATTGCTGTTTAGAAAGTATTTAATTATTCTTCTTTTTTTTCTTCTTATAATAATTCAATTCATTAACATATAAAAGAAAAGAGAACTCCCACGTCAACTTAACCTAATTCTATTTTTTTTTTTTTGGACTTCTGTGGGTTTATTCATTTATGCACATAAACTGTCCAAGTTCATATGTGTTTAATTTTCATTTAAAAAGTGGTCATTTTGCTTCCGTTAGATTTATTTTTCATTTTAGCTAGTGTTATAGTTCATGCCTATAGTGCACCAGATACTTTTTCTTCCCCCTTTTTGAAAAAAGAAATTGCTTCATTTTTGTATGATACTAATATCAATTCAAATACTGATTCATTTGGAATCTCCAAAGAGAAACATTGTATCGGTTCAACCAATACCATTGAAAAGAGTCTTGATTTAATTGATATGTGTATTTTGATGGATTAAAATAACATATTTTAATTTTTGTTTTTGTTTTTTTTTTTTTTGGTTTGTTGTATATTTACATGAACATTGATCATTCTGCATGATGAGAATGGGTTTTGTGATACTTCAATCCGTTTAAATTTCTATATCTCTTACCACAATCGTCACATCTATAAGGCTTATCTAATTCAAATTCAACGTTTTCATTGAAAGGCAAGTTAGTGACCGGATTGATAACAGAAAATGTACCATCTGGGTTTTCAACTAATTTTTGACCTTCATGGCCATGCAATCTATGATACTTCAATCCGTTTTGGTTTTTGTAATCTTTGTCACAACCAATAACAGGGCACTTGAAGGGTTTGTCGTTTAAAGATGAACTTTGTTTTTTGAAGAAAGGTTCAGCAGGAATACCAACGGTTTTGATGTTGATTTTTCTCTTTTTCAACAAAGGTTGATCGTCTGATGATATAAGAGGAATATCCATGATTTTATCTTGTTGCTGCTCTTCTTCATCCTCCTCTTCCTCTTCATCACTATCATCTTGGTTGATGTTTTTATCCTCGTGATTTTCTTGATTGTCATCATCGTCATCGTTATTATTGTTATTTGGTTGTTGTTGATTGTTGTTATCTTGATCATTTTCATCAACATCATGATCAGATAGGTTACCTAGTTCAGCCATGACTTTCAAATCAACCTCATCCAATGCGTCTAAGTCCAAATCGCTATGAATAGAGTTTTTATTGATCAACTTCTTGGCTTCATTCAAAATATCATTTGTGTCATAATGATTATCAATAAAGAAATCATTGATGGTGTTTAAATGAAGAGAATTTTCAAAGTTATGAAAAATCGATTGATTCTTCAAAAATGTATTAATTGATTGATTATTCAAAAGATTGTTGATGTGATTTTTTTCGTAATGATTTAATAAATCGTGTAAAGAAGGTAAGTTTAAACCACAACATGAGTAATCTTTACAGTACTTTAGTTCCAAATCAGGCAAGTACAGGTTTTGGGGTTTCAAAATGACTTGTTGATCTAATTGGTTAAAATTAGAAGAGTTCAATTCTTGTTCTTGTTGCAATCTAGATAAAATGGCATCTTGAAGTTTGTTAAACATAAGATCATCGTTTAACCAATTATTAATCTTTAAGTTGTTCAAAGTGATACCCGCAATGTTTTTAAAATTGTTTATAGAATCCCTTCTATATTTTAAAATTTGGTCGTTATCAGTACCAGATATTTTTGTGGTGTTAGAATCATCTGATTCGGTTTCTGATTTCAACTTGTTTATTGTGAAATCTGAATCTGAATCTTTATTTAAGATTTTGATAATTGGAGACATTTGTTTGTTGGTTTTTTTTGTTTGTATAACGATTAGGTCCTAAACTTTTTTATTATTATTTTAAAGAACAGTTATATGTATTTTTTAATAAAAGAAAGGTAAATTGATATTATTTTAAACCTAGTTGTAATTTTGTTGTCAGTGCTTAAGAAACTAATTTAATTAAAAACAGAATCTTTGATTAAGTATTGTTGGTGTGTTTGTTAAGGTTTTTATTCGAAATTTTTTTTTTAATAAATACAATTATTAATCTTCTCTTCTTAAATTACAAATCATAAGTCCCTTTCACCATAACATTTAACTCCTTGTATAATCAGCATTCAATTGAACAGTTCAATATTATGAATGTTGATACTCAATATTTTAAAAAAGAAAATAGCATGTTACGACCAGTAGGGGAGGTGAAAAAAAACAACAACCAAAAAAGGCGACGACAACCCCTGTGAAATTTCAGTCTACGAAAAAAATGTATGTGGCTCCAAAAATAGCAGAGTGAAAAATGTCTTGATTCTGATTTTTCAGCCCCTCGCTTTTTTGACCCTTTTTGCTGCTTCTTTTCATTAGTGAATGTAAAAAAAAGAGAAAAAAAAAATGTAACAAGAAAATTTTGAGAAAAGATAGAGAAAAAAAAGAGAGCGAGAAAATGTGCAATTTTGGGTTTTTTATTCCCAAAAAAATCTGTTTTTTTTTTTAAACAGATTTATAAAATGGATCAATAATTTTGTTTTTTTTGGTGGGGGTTTTTCCTAATGCGGTAATTACTCTAAAAGGAAATACATATACATTACATATCAATTTTTTTTTTTTCATTAACATTTATGAATTATTCTGAAACAATCATCTTGAAAAATGACATATATGAGAGATAATAACAGGGATATTTTAAAGCTGTTTTCGGATATAGGAGGTTACAAAGAAAATCCCTTTTTAACTTTTTTCAAATATTCAAAAAACAACACGTGCACATGATCATTATTTTTTTTGTTTTTTTTTTCTTTGATAAAATATCAATTCTATCCAGATTAAAACAGTTGTTTGCAGAATAATCACGTGAAAAACAATTAAATACTGATAGTCACGTGAGTCTGTTAATGAAATAATGTGACACCTCTTTGTTGCATTTATTAGTGATGTTTAGAAAAACATTGTTAGTACAAACACCTTAGTAGGCAATGCACACTTATCCATGGAAGCAGATATCGAATTTGTGTACACATTGGTATTTCACACCTGTATATCTCCGCCATCGGATATAAGATATGAATAGAAAGTAGATTTATGTCCGATTTTTCTTGTTTTTAGCTTGGTCTTGAATTTCGTTTCTTTTTCTTTAATTTATATATATATTTTTTTTTCAATGCTATTTTCAAATTTGTAGATACATAACCCAATCACCAATATCATAAAGCATGAGTGAAAATACTGAACTGAAACGTTCTTTGGACGAGCAAGAAGTCCCTGTTCCAATTAAAAAGACAAAACCTTCCCACGATGGTATTGCCCATATCAAACCTGAGTTTGTAAAGCCTATCAATACTTTCCAAGATTACGGCAACAATGACGATGATGAAGGTTCTAATGAAAGACTAGAAGAAGGAAATGGTAAATCTAAGAAATTTAAAAAGAAAAAAGGTCAAAACAAACAAAGAGAAGTTTCAAACTTCAAAGAAGCATGCCAATTATGTCCTAAGTACAAGTACGGTAAGACTACAGGCATAGATGGCCCTTGTGATTTTGAAGATTCTTGTAAATATTGTCACAACATTGATGAATACTTAGCTTCTAAACTACCAGAAGTTGACTCTACTTTTTTCAAGACTTGTCCTATCTTCAAAACATATGGTCATTGTCCAATGGGTGTAAAGTGTAAATTTTTATCTTCCCATTATGAAAACAATTCCTTGACTTTTGATCCAGAAGTAACTTCTAAGGCATATGACAAAAATATTATCAATGTTTTACCTTCACAAAACAAAGTATTGTTAAGTAAAAAAAACAATTTTGAATACAAAGATACTGATAAAATCATTCAAATTCAAGAATCTTTTCAACAAAACTACTTGAATAAACATAGATCTAAAAAAGGTACTGAAGATGAAAAGATCTTAGATTCAAAGTTAAATCCTAAAAAAGAACTTTTGGATGAAGTCTTTGAAAAATACAAAGACACAAGATACTTTGAAACCAAAAAAAATAAACTAGATTATAGAAGAAAGTTTATTTTGGCTCCTTTGACCACTGTAGGTAACTTACCTTTCAGAAGACTGATGAAGTCTTTAAGTTGTGATATTACATACTCAGAAATGGCATTATCAAAACCTCTTATTGAAGGTGCTCCTTCTGAATGGGCTTTAATTCAAGCTCATAAAGAAGAAATTCCTGGCTTTGCTTTCCAAATAGCTGGTAATCAACCTTGGTTAGTAGGTAAGACTTGTGAAGCTATTAACAAATTGCTACCACAAAAATCCTTTAGTGAAATTAATTTAAACATTGGTTGTCCTATTCCTTTGGTTTTCAACTCTGGTGCTGGTAGTGCTTTGATGGACAATCCATCCAAGTTAATCAGAATGTTGAATATCATGTCTTATTGTTCCGCTGAGATTCCAGTAACTGCCAAGATCAGAATGGGTATCAAGTCTGATGCTCCTACTGCCAAAAACTTGATCAAGAGATTGATTTACGACACAGATGTTCAAGCTATTACTCTTCATGGGCGTTCCAGAGAACAAAGATATACTAAACTGAACGACTGGGAGTACATCAAGGAATGTGCTGTTGAAGCCAAGAAAATCGAAGCCGATTACAAATCTGAAAATGACGGAAAAATTAACGACATGACTGCTAGATCATATGACTTACAATTCATTGGTAATGGTGACATATACGATGCTAGAGACTGGCACAGAGTCATGGATGACTGCCCTGAATTGGATTCTATTTCTATTGGTAGAGGTTGTTTAATCAAACCATGGATCTTTGAAGAAATTAAACATGGTGACAATATCGATAAATCAAGTACTGAAAGATTAGATATTTTAAGAGACTATGCTCAATACTCTATGGAACATTTCGGTACTGATGAGAGAGGTATATTGCAAGCCAGAAGATTCTTCTGTGAATTCATGTCTTTCTTCCATAGATACATTCCAATTGGTATTTTAGAAAAACAAAATAGATTAAATGAAAGACCTAAAGCCTTCTTTGGTAGAAATGACTTAGAGACTTTATTGGCTTCTCCTGACTCCAATGATTGGATCAAGGTCAGTGAAATGTTCTACGGTAAAGCTCACGACAATTTCAAATTCACTCCAAAGCACAAGTCCAACTCTTTTTAATTGATTAATAATAGAATATATATATATAGTTGTTATAAAGTGTTATCGAATTTTAGTAACTCTAGCTTCATGATGATTATTACTTAATAAAACTGACTGCTGGTTAAAGCACTTTGCTACACAAATTTCCGTAAAATGAGTGGGCTCCGTGAATTAAAGTTCATATAGTAAAAAGCTTTTATTTCATTACAATGTCTATAAATCTATATATATATATTGCATACTATGCATCATTTGCTGCATATCAAAGCAGCTTCTTATTTATGATATTTTGCTTCTTTTTCTTTTTCTTTTTATTTCTGGTAAATAGTTTCTCAGTTATCATATCAAAACAATTTATAAGTACAAACTAGCTGCAAATACAATATCTCTATTAATCAAATCTTGGGCTGTACTGAACTTTAAGTGCATATCTGAGTTTCCAACAATTATAGATGCATTCTTTAACTGTTTACACAATTCATTCAATCTATTGATTATTCTTACAATAGTACCTTCACTTTGAGGAGAAACTTTCATGATTTCTGCAAAGCTAACCCCAGAAGCCCATTGGTAAACAACGTTAACCAATTGGAATCTATGTCTATCCAAAAATTGGGCTTCTTCATTAACCAAAGGAATTTGGAATGCAGAAGAATATGACAAAAATTCATTATATTTTTCTTCAATTTTCTTCTTACCAATAACCAATTTGTTTGTTAATAAAACTTCTTCTGAATCAACATTATCTGTACCATTATAAATGAAACATGACAATAATGCAACTATTTCCTCTGGTGATAAATCAGACATGAAATTATCAAACAAAATTTCTGTTATTACTAATTCATAACCAATACTAATCTCGGCAACAACTCTTCCTTTCAATTGTACAGTCTCTGTATCATCAACAAAACCCATATTTTTCAAAACCTTTAATCTATTTTCATAATCAGGTAGCAATTTCAATTCATTATTAACACTAGACTTGGCTTCATCCAATACTTCTTTTATTTGCCATTTCTCAAACAAGTGTAATGAAAAGTTTTGGCACTTGCTCATTGTTTTATCTAAAGATAAAATATCGCTTTCTAGGCTTTTTTGTTTGTCCAGTTTGTGTACCAATTCAAAGTCTAACATTCCTTTTAACTTAAATGGTTTTAAAGAGCTTAAGATATTTGAAGCTTGACTTTGAATTCTTTTTTCTTTTTCTAAATCATTTGATAAGGCCATGAATAACAATCCTTTATTTTCATAGTCGACCAAATATTCCAAATCACTTATCAAAATATCAACTAGCTTATATTGTTTTGCTATTTGGAAACTATCTTTGAACAAAGACATCTTTGATAAGTATGGAATATAAAATTTACTTTGATTAGCATTGATTTTAAAATCTATGTTAAAATCTTCCGTTATTTTTAAAACACACAAAGATCCTTTGTGAGAATTGTTCTTAAACAATATACCTACATTAAAGCATATCTTTTGGTCTACTATGCTCTTGTAAATCAAAACTCTACCTATGCTGGTTTTTACTTGAACAGCTTTAATATTCATAGAAATATTGGAAATTTCTTCTTTCAACTTGACCAATTCGTCAATTTTCTTCAAAAGCATTTCTAAATTGGTATCTTGACAAACGTCACAATCAATCTTTAATTCATTGATCAAATCAGAATTTAGTAATCCTTCATATCCTATTTCCTTAGCTTTCGTTTCTAGCTTATATTGTTGACCTTTATCTTCACCAAATGAAGATTGTATCATATCTTCCATTTTTACAGATTCAATTCTTAACAAACTTACTATAGAATTATAAGTCAATCTAAATTGCGATTCCAACTTAGTTGGTTTTCCCAAAGTAGTATCTTTAAAGACTAGGGATTCCAAAGGATTTTTATAAGTCATCACAATGACTGTACCGTGATCATCTAACCCTCTTCTTCCTGCTCTTCCTGCCATTTGTGTAAATTCACCAGGTGTTAAGTATCTCATTTGTGTACCATCATGTTTTCTTATACTTGAAAATACTACAGTTCTAGTAGGCAAATTCAACCCCATAGCAAAGGTCTCTGTGGCAAACAAAATTTTGATAAACCCTTCAGCAAATAAAATTTCAACCAATTCCTTAATTATAGGAAGCAAACCACCATGATGCACAGCTATACCTTTTTGTAGTAAAGCTGTAATAGCTAAAATTTGCGGCAATTCTCTATCTTCTTTCTTTAATCTACTTATGGATCTATCAATAATCATTCTTACATGACTAGATTCCTTGGCTGTTATGAAATTTGAATTGGCCAAACTATCTGCATATTCGGAACACTTCTTTTGTGAAAATACAAAAATCACTGCTGGTAAAAGATTCTTTCTCTTCAAATCCCCAAATAATGAAGGCCATGTATTCTTATTAGGACCATCCATAGATGACATAACAACTTTTTTACCACCTTTGTTATCTTTATTTTCTTGTTTGCTTGTTAACAATTTTGCATGTTTTCTAAAGTTGTTATCCAAAAATGTTCTGTGTTCATCAATTACTGGTATTATTTGATCTTTTGCCCAAATATTGATTTCCAAAGGTGTAGGTCTTTTTGATGTAGAAATAACATATATGTTTTTTTCTTTGGTTCTTCCTATCCAATTAGCAAATTCAAAGGTGTTAGGCACAGTAGCTGATAGCAATACAAACTTCACGTATGGAGGCAACATAATAATAACTTCTTCCCAAACAACCCCTCTTTCTTGATCATTTATGTAATGAACCTCATCAAATATAACAAATTCTATATCCTTAAGTAAATCAGCACCTTTGTATAACATACTTCTTAAAATTTCAGTAGTCATAATCAATACATCTGCATCCTTGTTAATTTGCACATCACCTGTTATCAACCCAACATCAACGTCGTCAAAAGTTTCTTTGAAATCTCTAAATTTTTGATTTGATAAAGCTTTGATTGGAGAAGTATAAATAGTCTTTGTCATGTTTCTTTTAGACATTGCAATGGCATATTCGGCTACGACAGTCTTCCCTGCTGATGTGTGTGCAGCAACAAAAACAGAGTCACCTTGTTCCATATGTAAAATAGCTTCTTTTTGGAAAGTATCCAATTCAAAAGGCCAAGTTCTTGCAGGATTAGGCACAAGTTCATTAAAATTGGGAATTTGATGATTAATATTGACCTCATGAGCCCAGTATATTTGCATATCATTTTTCTTCAAACTTTGTTTTTTTACTCTTCCAAAAGTCAAAGTTTCAGGTAATAAATCATCAATTGATTTCTTGATGTTATCTGAATCAGTCAGTAATAGATTCTTCAGTTTCAATAATGACTCAGATACTTCCTCATCTTTGTTTTCTTCTATTCTCAACAATATTTCTTTTCTTATTTCGTTAATATCTTCTTGGTTTTCACTTAATTCTTCCAAATTCAATAAATTCTTCAAAGCTTCATTTGTTTTGTCTTCGTCATACTGGTCCAAACTATCAAACAATGGTTTAATCCCTCTGTTCATGGTTGGAATTGTTTCGTATAAACCCAACTCATTCTTTTGATAAACTAATGTGTCTGGTTTATCAAATTTATTCAAATCATTTAAACCTGGTAAAAATGGCTGATTAGTCGATGATCCTGTTATATTGTTGACACTATAGTCAATCTTTCTATTAAGTGAAAAAACTTTGTCGTTCTCAGACATCAATAATTCGTCATACTTGATGTTTTCTTGGAAACTCGTAATTTCTCCATCGATTCCTTGTCTGCTGTACTTTAACTGTGTTTTTTCTTGGAAATCTGGTATTTTCAATATACTGTTGTTGTTTTGTTTACTAGTTATGTCAAGTTTCGTGAAGTCTGGAAGTTCTTGTAGATCATTTAGTAAATCATCTCCGAAGATTTTGGTGCTGTTTAGTTCTGTAATATCGTTTAAAAATTGCGTATTCTTCTTTTCAACTGTTTGTTTCTCAAATGACTCTGGATAAAAGTCATTGTAGTTTTTGAGAATTTCATACAATTCTTCCATTTTCAAAAACTAAGTCTGTGTTGGTTTGGCTATAGGTCTAGGGATTATGACTGTATTTAAATTCAAATTTTAAAACTTGTATATTTTTTTAAAATAGCGTTATAGTAAGGGAAAAATACAAGGAAGCGAACTCGTGGTAAAAATTTTGTTCAGTGCTTTATATAAGGAAAAAAACGAGTTTTCAAATTTATATGGACATCATAGAAATATGCTAAATTCTAATAGTATTAAAGCCCAGCAATAGAGTTAGCTGGGTAAAAACGAGTTATCTGCAGTAAATTTAGAGTAAATTAGATGAGCGATAGTTACATTGAGACATCAGATGTTAAAAAATATCTGTTTGAATTCCTTAAAACGGAGCATATAAAGAATATCGATGTCATTGCTAAGGACATTAACGCTTTTAAAGTAAGCAACTACAACATTAATAATAAGCAAAAAATAGCAAATGACACAGAAAAGGCATTTAAGTATATTAATTACATCCCTATACAATTGATTAATGAAGAAACCAAGGAGATTTTGATTGTTCTTCAACAATCAGTGAGCAAAAATACATACAAAATAAGAAAATCCCAAACAATTCAGGATTTTAATGAAAACTTGGATGAATATCTAAACAAGTACCATGGTCCTGAAAGAGACGATTTGGAAAAATTCAAGCAATTTGATCAAGAGAGCCATTCTGGGAACTATAATATACCGAATAATACAATGCTATATGATTATTTGATGAAGATTGATGACAGAGATGAGTATTTGATGATAGTTTTTAACAAGGATATCAATGAGCTGGAGCTATTTGAAGACATTTTAATCAAAAAATTAATAAGTCAAGTTATTTTAAACAAAAATTATAGAACAAAGTTGATCACACAGATGGAATACTACTACTACTATAAAAAATATCAAGATTGCAAGAAATTAGCAGGTGTGGCTGTCATTCTTTACCAATGGTACATAAAATACGAGTTAATTCTACAAAATAAACTAACGGAATTGTCTTTAAGTGACGAAGAGGGTGCAACTAACAAGTCCATTTCTCCAGGATTGATTAAAGAAGTTGAAATCATACAAAAGTTAATAAACAAATGTGATAAATAAAGCATAATTAATAAAAGTAAAAAAAAAAAAAAGAAAGTGAAATTAACAAAAAAAAAAAAAACAAAAAGTAAAAAATAAAACTTCATCATTAATCTTCTTCAGATTCACTTTCATCATCACTGCTGTCTTGGTCATTATCATTATTCAGATACAATCCTCTTGGCTTCATGTTGTTAGGAGAGGCAGAGAAGTTCTGAGTGCTGTTAGGTAAGCTTGTTCCAGGGGAAGCTTTGGTATTCATAGATTGCAATTTTTGTTTAATTTGCTCTAATTTTCCACCTTCTTGATTGATTTTTCTTTGAGCTGAAACTGGGGATTGATTTATGAATGGGGATGAAACAGTAGATGGAGTATTGAAGATTTGTTCATTTGGAATTTGAGGAGTTTCATAAAAGTCACCATATCTTTGGAAGAATGTATTGAACAACAATATGACATAATTTCCTTGTAGTTGGGACAAATCCAAATAAGATTCTCCATTCTCATCCTTAGGCATTTGAGATGCTGGTATGTTTGTACTGATGAATGTAGTGAACGCGTTCATTTCATCCATAGAAAACTGCTCAAGTTTTTCAGACATGTACTTTTTCATCTCATATGAAGCTTGTACAACTGGTTCTTGGCTGATAGAAGTCTTTCTCTTTTGTGGGACACCACCAGCACTTGATGATTTTCTTCTCTTTCTGGTGACGGGAGTTTCAGCAGTCTTAGGTTTTCTACCAGCTCTTTTTTTCTTCATACCTACTTTCTTCAATAGATTTTTTCCACCTTTTTTATTTTTAAACAAATTTTTATATTCGATTTCTCTCATAGCTCTTAGCTGTTCTTGGAAAGTTGCTATTTGCTGTTCAAGCATCAATATAGCAGGATTGTTTTTACCGGCTTTGATTAATTCTTTTTCAAGATCTTCGCTATCGGATTCCTCTTCTTGGCTATATTCTTCTTCTTCAACATCTTCTTCACTGACTTCATGTTCTGGTTTTTTCTTCAAAAGTTCTTTAAATATCTTTTCCAAAGTCTTACCCATTATGTTAACATCAGTTCCTTCTGGATTGAAAGCATAGCAGTTATTGAAGACTAAGGTAACATCATCGACAAACTCATCAAAATTGGAATATTCCCAATTCAAAAGTTTCTTTTGAATTGTACCTAAATCCATTGGTGTTTTTACAAAATCTAAGTAGTGTGGAATATTTAAACCCACATAATCTACAGGCTCCAGGAATGGAAAGTTTATATCTTGATGTTTTTTGGAAGTCAAATCTTTTATAACTTGTTTAGCAAAGGTTAAATCTTGAAGAACATTTTTATCCTTTGGTTTAGGTTTAGTTTTTAAAGACTCCCCAGTATAAATATCTTTAGATTTAGGTGGGTGTACTTGTCTTCTGCTTCTGGATCCAATGGATGAAATAACAGATGTATCATCTGTGGCAGCTACTGTTTGTGCAGCAGGTAATGCAGTGGATTTTGGTTCGGCTTTTTTCACAGGTTTTATGATCTCTTTAGGTGGCATATTATGCATGTGCTTTGTGAAAGTTTGCAGCAGATTATTAGCCAAATCGGCCATAAGAGATTTTTCACCATTGAATTTTATAGCATTGTCTATCATAAGTTTGAAATCATCAAAAAATTCTTCAACATCTGAATATACACCTTTTTGAAGCTTTTGTTCAATAACAGAAATTGACATTGGCTTTTTTATAAAGTGATAATATTGTGGAATATTCAAAGCAATTGGATCAACTGGGTTTATAAATGGTTTAGCATCTTTAAGCCTTTTTATGTTTCTTATGGAGGTGGATGCATATTTAACTTGGTGATCAGGAATAGGATTTGATGAAGGATCCATATTTTCTGGTTCTGGCGCTGGAGCTGGATTATCTATAGTAAAAACCGGTGTCTCAAGAGAAGCAGCTTCGGTTGTATTGTTTTCATTAGGTGTTGAGGTGGACATTATCGTTATAGAATTACAAGTATGTTGATGTTTATTAGAGATTTTAAAAAAAAAGTTGACGTCAAAACTTTAACTTTTAATTGTGCTTTAATAATGTATACAGTGGGTTTTTTGAATTTTATTTTTATTTAACAAAGAGAATTTTATGTGTTTAATAAATCCTATTTGAAAGTGATAAAATTGGCTATATCTTGTAATATAACAAAATTTACTGTATTGTGGAGTTGAAAATATATAGTCAAATATACTTATTTTATAGTTTAAGCCAAAATATAGTATTAAAAAAAATAAAAGATTGAGTTCTCAATTCTTTTGAAACACTTAGCTTTTTTGGATTATTGATTTGAAAAAAAAAAAAAAAAAAGGGTTATAAAATAATAATATATTAATGATATTACTTTCTAAGATGTGGTTTTCTTTTTTCTTTTTTTTTTGTTAATGTAAATACGGTTTTAGCTGTAGTAATCTTCTCTATATACCAAACTTAATAATACATAACGCATTAATTAAACCGTTTAAGAAGTAGCCTATATTAGAAAAAAAAAATGCAATCTGAACATTCACGTGATCAGCCTTAAATCCGACAAAAACTAATTAAATTTTAAACTTTTTTTCATCTTTTTTTTATCATGCGAATCCGACAATTCCTTTATATACTTTGGGGTTTTGTTACGGATTTCGGCGATTTTGAGCATTTTTTGTTTTGCAAATTCAGCGCGCTTAAATATTTCCCTTTTTTGGATTTCCTTCTTTTTTGGGCCATACGCATTCCCTAAATAGGAAACAATTGTATTAATAAACCCACCCTGCCTGTTCTTATCTCCTAAAGCAAAAAAAAAAAAACAAACAGGCAAAAGCACACGTACCCAAATGAACACACACCGGGGGAACAGTTGCTAGTAAATACCCATATGTCACCCCCGTAAAAAAAAGGACTTATATCTATCTGAGTTTATAGATTAATCAGAGGCACCACCAAAAAAATACACCATCTTATAACAGCCTATTAGCAATATGTCAATATACTTTGCCTTCGTTTATTTCTTGTTGATATCAGAAATGGTATTGTTCCTAGCACTTATATTACCATTACCTTCAAAAGTGACACCTTTAAAGAAGCATTTTGTAAGAACTTTAAACTTTATAGCATACACAAATGAAACTACTAAGATAGTATCAAGATCAGTTTTTGTTTTCATCTTCTTGATGTTTGTTGATAGCATCAAAAAGCTTCAAAACATATCACTAACTTCAAGCACATATAGAAACAATGAATTGTTCTCAAGCAGTAGTTTCAAAAACGAATATACCGGATCTCAAATAGAAGCTTTAAACAAAAATGAATTTTACAGAGAAAAGTTTTTTGCTCAAAGAAACATGTATTTGACAGGCTTTACTTTATTCTTGTGTTTCCTAATATTAAGAACCATTCACATAACTAATGAACTATTGGACAGTTTAGCTATCAAAAAACAGTATGAAGCTACAAAGAATGATATTAACGTTGATGTTGCTTATTTAAATGAGCATGAAATAAAGACCAAAATAGCTGATTATGAAGAAAAGATTGACAATTTATCAAAGAAGATTTTATTGGAAGATGAAAATATCTAATTTTTTTAGGGATTCCCATTGCATTAAATTCTGCAATTACCCTCTGATTACTTTTTGTTGAAGCAACTACAACGAATTGCAAGGTAAATAACTTTATATATTACAATCTATCCATAAGCAGCAGTATCATACGGTTTTAATTAATTTTTATTTTCTGCAAAATGCAACTAGATACTTGCAAAAACTTTCTCTTATCTCCAATCATCGCAATATATCCGTATAGAGCTATAACCAATTCCATATTCTTGTATTGTTTCAATGTTTTCAAATCCTGCAGGTCAAAAATGTGTTTTCTGAATGTGAACAACACAAGATTTTCAGGATACCCTTCTACAATAGAAAGGATCTTCTGTAGAATCATGTGCTGTATATTGACATTGTATTCTTGTTCAATGTCTCCTATACTTTTTGACATATCTAGGAAATTTTCATTGGCTCGCAGATCCAAATAAGCTAGCTTCAAAGCATTCAATCCATATAAAAACAATTCCTTCTTGTTCACCGTAAGTTTGTCTGCATCCAATCTATGTTTTAATCTATCCATCAGAATGGAAGAGTCATTCACTTTTACTTCAATAGGTAAGTTGTTATCGTGGTGGAATAAATCTCCAAAATTTAAAATATCTTTATAGCCAAATAACTTATTGTCGCGAAGATCTATCAAAAAAGACTGCTTGAGTGTATCTGATTTCAAATTTGTTCTATAATATGAATTTACAAATATTGTTAGTTTTGGATGTGTAACATGCCCAGATTGGATGTCTCCGAAGTTTAGCACATCCTCAGATGCAAATCTTTTAATTGGTTTGTTTACAAAGAGATTCTTGTTGATCAGAGATCTCGTTCTAAAGAATATATGGGACATTGATTGGTTGGTTTATATACAATTTACTGAATAATATTTTAAAATAATTTGAAAACGAGTTCTTTTAGTATTGAAGAAAAAAAAAATCGTTATAATTCATAGGAGCTTGATTCGTTTCTTTTTTTTTTTTTTGCTGTATATGGCTCTTTAATAAGTTTTAAAAAAAAAAAGAATAAAGCTGGTATTCGTTGTAGCTTTTATTATTATTGAAAACAGGCTGTTAACCAACAACATATAGAGATAGATAACTTAAAAGTTGAATAAAATGGCAGTTTCATCAGGATCGAAATCATCAGCTACGAAAAAAGCAGGCACAAGCAGCAATAAAACATCAGAAAGTTCAATAAAATTGCCTGAAGAGTTTATAGTCAGGCCATATGAGTATACCTCTTCAAAGTCAATGTGTGAAATAGTGATCAATGCAGAAGTTTTGAAATTGCTAGGATTGAAGGAAAACACGAGCAATTTTATAGATTTTTACAAGACTAACTCCATGAATATGCAATTGACATCTTTGGTCATCTCATCACAAGATATAGATGCGAACGTTGTGCTTATAGGTGACGAATTGAGAGAATTATGTAATTTGACTCTGGGTGATAGAATTCAACTAAAGAAGAACGAAAAGATGCCAGGATACTGTACAAACTTAAAGGTTAAAGCTCAAGCAGATGTCAATACAAGTGAAATAACAAAGCTGATTTCACAAATTGGGATCATATATCCTGGTATGTATGTGCAAAAGGATGTTCAAATAATTGATATGAACTATCCAAGTTTAGATACAGCAGCTATAGAAAATTCTTTAAAGAACATGGCTCTTACTGCTAACAACATCGAAAAAGTGGCAATCTATAACCCTAAAACAACAGCCATTGAATATACAAGTTCCCCAAATGATTGCTTGGATCCGTTGAAGTACCCTAGAGCTGAAAACATAACCTTTAACTCTTTAGGTGGAATGAAACAGCATATAGAGCAATTAAGAAAAAATATTGATCTTCCATTGAACAAACCTGAGATATTTTATGAGTTTGGTATTTCCCCACCAAGAGGGATTTTACTTCATGGACCACCTGGAACTGGTAAAACCATGTTACTAAAATGTATAGCAAACGAATTTAAGACCCATGTTCTGTCCATAAACGGTCCATCCATTGTGAGTAAATATTTAGGTGGAACTGAAGAAGCCTTAAGAAATATATTCTTAGAAGCCAAAAAATTCCAGCCTTCAATCATATTTATAGATGAAATTGACAGTCTTGCACCAAATAGAAACAGCGATGAAAGTGGAGAGATGGAAAGCAGAGTTGTTGCAACTTTATTGACTTTGATGGATGGATTTGATGGTGTTTCTGACAAGATTTGTATTGTTGGTGCTACTAATAGACCCAACTCCGTTGACCCGGCTTTGAGAAGACCAGGGAGATTTGATCAAGAATTAGAAATTGGTATTCCAGGCATGGATGCTAGATTTGAAATTTTATTAAAACAATTTGGAAGAATGAATGACAACAAGAAGGAATTGTCAGCTGACGATATTAAAGTCATTGCTTCTAAGACTCACGGGTATGTAGGTGCAGATTTGACTGCTTTGGTTAGAGAATCAGTAATGAAATGTGTTGAAAGATCTTTATCCTCTGAAAATACTGAATCAATCAAACTAACAGTTAATGATATTAATTCAGCATTGTTAGATATAAGACCTTCAACCATGAGAGAAGTATTTTTAGAAATGCCTAAGGTATATTGGTCTGACATAGGTGGGCAACATGAATTAAAGAGAAAAATGAAAGAAATGATTGAGTTGCCGTTACAGTATGCAAACACTTTCCAACAATTGGGTGTGAAGTGTCCAAAAGGTGTATTGATGTACGGGCCACCAGGTTGTTCTAAAACACTTACTGCTAAAGCCCTTGCTACAGAGTCAGGTATAAATTTCCTAGCTGTTAAAGGTCCAGAAATTTTCAACAAATTTGTTGGTGAATCTGAAAAAACAATAAGAGAAATATTCAGAAAAGCCAGAAGTGCTTCGCCAAGTATCATATTCTTTGATGAAATAGATGCTATTAGTAGATCTAGAGATGAAGAAGGTGGTTCATCAGTCCACAGTACTGTATTGACAACATTGTTAAATGAAATTGATGGTGTTGAAGAATTGAATGGAGTTGTTATAGTTGCTGCCACTAACAGACCGGATGAGATCGACTCTGCTTTGTTGAGACCAGGAAGATTGGATAGACACATCTTTGTTTCTCCTCCAGACTACGAAGCTAGATTGCAAATCATCAAAAACTGCACAAAAAAGTTTAGAATGAGTGAGCAAGAAAACAGTGATGACTACTTGAAACACTTGGCTAAAGAAACGGATGGCTGCTCTGGTGCCGAAGTCGTTTTGATGTGCCAAGAAGCTGGTCTGAATGCTATCATGGAATCATTAGACAAAACCAATACTGTTCTACCTGTTCATTTTGAAAGTGCTGTTTCCAACATATCAAGAGGTATAACTGAAGATATGCTGGCTTATTATAAGGAGTTTGAATCCAGAAGCGGTATTGATATATAATGATGTAAAACAAAGCTTTTTCTTAAGAATTGAATTTCATGTAGTTACGTGACGATTTAAAGCGGAAAAACCCCCCAAATAACACGTTTAAATCGATTGTTCAGAAAAAATGAACCTTAATTAGTTTTTTTTTTTTTTTTTAAAATTGGTTGTAAACAACAACTCCATTAGCACAACAAACTTATAGAGCAGCCCAGCCAACATGAAGACAAAATCTATATATCTACAGTCATACAAATCTAAAGACTTGTTCAAAACAGATTTTTTTAAAGCTTTAAATAAACTTATAGGTTCAAATGGTAGAACACCAGAGATTAATATTTACATTCCACAGAAGTCGGCATTATCTCTTGTAAATTCATATCTCTCATTTGATGAACTTAAGCAGGAATTTGATAGTATCAAGATATTTAACAATGTCGATAATATTGCTTCGGAAAATAATATTGTTATATTAAATTTACATGATCTAATTGATGATTTAAAATATGAAGATGTAGAAGCACTAAAGAGCTTTTGGGGTAATAAGCTAAACAAAATTCTTATTTTAGGACAAAAAGAAGACCAAACTGAAGCAAATATAAAGTTTCACCAGTTAAAAGAAAATACTATAAAATTCATTTACAAAATTCCGGAAAACATTAAAGTTGATATTGAAATGATTGATATTCCTTTGTTTCGTATAGGGGAAGACATTTTCAGTACTTCCATAACTTCTTCTAACGAAGAAATTAGACCCATAAAGACAGATAAGTCTAGAATACTGAGAAATCTTAAAAGATGGATGGATATCAATGGTATAGAGAACATAAACAAAATAATATCATGTGAAAGTTCCAACGCTGTTGAAAACTATGATTTAGCAGCTCATGACTTATCCAATATGATAGAAGAGGAGTTTCATTTGTTAAACAAAAAAGATTTGTTGTTTGATTCCAATAGAGATTGTAACGTTTTAATTTTTGATAGAAGCTGTGATAGAATAACACCATTGTTGACGGATTTGACTTACGCGGGACTACTGAAAACACTTGATGGTTCGTTTATTTCAGATATAATTACAAAGCAAAACAATAATGGTGATGATCTTGAAGATAACATATTTGAACATCTGAAGTTCTTAAATTTTGGGGAAATTGGATCAGTTTTGCAAAGATTATTAAAAAATTATGGTAAGGCTACTGATACAAATTTAAAAACCAGATCTGATAACAACATCAGTGAAGAGTTAAACAAGATGATAAAGTTGTTATCTAATGAAGAAGTCATTTCGAACTCTAAGAACTTGCCAAAACATGTCAATGAAGCATCCAAAATGATGGATGAAACCAAAAATCCCAATTACAATTTAGAAGACATCATTGATATTGAAAGCTTATTTTTGAGCGAGTGGAACACACAATCTCGATACTTAAACAATACATCTAAAATTAAGTTTAGCTGGAGCAAATTGGCTAATTCCGGAGGCAATGATGCTAAGATAGTGGATGACAACTTAATGATAGATTGGATAGAGGAGCAGAATCTTCTTGAAAACTACACATTTGAGAAGTTGATCAAGGTTTTGATATTGTACATTAAGTTGTATGGGCCATTTGTAAAACAAGACGAGTTTTATAACAAACTCTTGACTTCTTTTTCTGATAGATTTGGTAGTAACAAAGTTGCACTAGTCTTTGAAAAGTTGTTTAACGACTCTACTATAGTAATTGATGCCAAGTTTAATAACAATCTATTTTCATTAAATTCAAAACCAGCTGTACAAACTCCGGACTTGCAAGTATTAGAATATAACAAAAAACAACTGCAATTATTGGATTATTTAAATTATGTTGCAACTACAGAAAAGGACAATTTACTGTCAATGAATCTTCTAGATACTTTGAACAAGACAACCTCTGCAGTAGGATTTGACTTCTTTCAAAGCTTGGGTATACAAAAGGCTGAAGAAGGAACCACCAATATAGATCCCTTGTCTTTTGCTTATTGTGGTATAGTTCCTGTAATAACAAGATTAATTCAGTACTCATTGACTGTTAACAGTTACAACCCTAGCATACTGAAGTTGGCAATACCAACTGAGATAATAAAAAATGATGAAAATAAAGAGATCAAGTCACTGTTGACTGTTAATGAGAAGGAATTGTTAAAGCATAAGCCAGGCACTTATACAAAGGCATCCAAGGCCTCCTTTGCAAAAACAATAGTCATTTTCACTGGGGGTGCCACCATTGGAGAACTAGCCACTATAGACAAATTGAACAAGCTGATGGTATCTTCTTTTGATCCCAAAAATGAGGACCAAATGGTTCCTATCAGTGTAATCGCCGATAAAATTCTATGATTTTTTCACTAGTGAAATATTGTAACCAATGTAAACAAAACACGCTTTTTATTAATCGTAAAGTATAAATTGAATGTGGTGGTTTCAATTCCTTTATATAAATATATAAGAAATAAATAAATGGAAAAGAACTTTGTAAAGGTATTTGGATTGAAGTCTTTTGATCTAATTATTAAGAACAAGGGATTTCTGGCTTGTGCACAAATCTCAACTTTTAATCTTTTGTTCAAAGTGCAATTCAAAAACTATAAATATCTCATTTCACAAAGTACTTTGACCTTTAAGTTCAATCATGTTAACTTTATTAACAAAAAAGAATATATTTTACAAAAAAAAAAAAAAAAGGTATTTCTCTTTCTTAATTGTTTCATTGATGTTTATATTTAACTTGTTCATTATTATCCTAAAAATGTATAAACACAGCTTTAAGCTTCAAGTTCTTCTTTTTGCTTGGCTAAGGAAGCGTAGTATTCTTCTCTCTTGGCAATTAATGGTTTGTGGAACCAGTACCAGTAGTAGGAACCACCAAGGGCACCGAAAGCCATACCTAAAGTGATGTTAGAAAAAGTTCTTCTGATGTGTGTACCTGTAATTGGAGCAATAGCCATTTTTGATTATGTTTTTAATATGTGTATATGAAAGATATATCCTTGGTCATCATACAAGTTGTTTCTATCAGATAGAAATGAATGAATATTGATACAAGAAAAAAAAAGAAAGAAAATACAGCGAAAACAAGCTTAAAGCACTGTAAAAATTTTCCCCCTAGTATAAAAATCAGGTTACGCTGAGTGTACTCGTTTTTTTTTTCTCGCGGGTTCATTGGCGTAATTTTGGTGGAGCAACTTTCTCTGGTGATATTATAGGCAGTATATTCATATAGACGGCAATAAGGGAGTCATTGGCGAAGTTCTGCTTAGGGTTTAGTAGGGGTGTTTTTGAATTAGTTAGCAGCTGTTGTTATGTGCTTTGGTGGGAAGGCCTTGGGCACAACAGCAGTGCGGATGTATTGATTTTTGAATGTCACTGTACGCTACTAAAAGAAACATGGTGAACATATGATATGAGTGATTTTTACCTTTTGAGCATCTTGGAGATCGGTTCAATTAAAAACTGACTATACAACTATGTGCATGGTTCTCCTACAAATCAAGATATATATTAACTGGTGAGTTTTTTCTTCATTTTTGCTTATGAATTCATGGAATATAGAGCTATACACTTGTGTTGTGAGTATTACTAATAATTACAGTTGATTAAACCCGCCATTTTTTAGAGTTCGGTATAGGCCAATTGGAATCCAGCATTTGTTTTAGCGGGGGAAAGCACAAGAAAAAGAGGGATGGATTAGAGGATGTTATCTTTCACGTGCTTGAATTTCCGAATTAGGCAATATTATATCCGGCATCTAATTTTTCGCTGATTTATCTATCAAAAAAAGTGTCTACGGTAGTTTTTGGTTGGCTGGGGCCAAAAAAGGCAAAAAAAAATGAGGAGGAAAAAATTCTCATGCGCTTAAGAAAAATTTAGTGTATGTATTGGGAATCATTGAAAACTTGCTTTTTTTTTTCTTTTAAAACTTAGTGTTATTTCTTAAAACAGATTGTTTGAAGTTATTTGATAATTACAAGAAGATATAAATGAAAAAACCTGTTAAACTATAATCACATTATCAGTTCAATACACACATCATAATAAACGAATATAACACAATGTTTTTGAAACAATTAGCTCAACAAAGAAGACAATTCTCCATCCAATCTAAGCAATTGCACCAATTCGGTGTTGCTGACAAGTTATACTCCAACTTACCTTTCAAGGTTCAAAACAGAATCATTCCATACAGAATTGTTCACTACTCTTTCTTTATTCTTGGTTACTCTATTCCTTTCTTCATTGCCTACGTTCAATTAAAGAGAGCCGGTAACATTTAAATGATTATTCTATAAATTACAGAAGAAAAAAAAATTATATAAAATAACAATTCAAAATTAGGTTGAAAGTTATTATCATTACTGTCGATTTTGTTTTTTTTTTTTTTTAAAGAAAGAATAAGATAAAAAAGCTTATGTTTTTTTTTAAAAGAAAAATGAGGAAATAAAGAAAGAAATCAGAAGTTCATTTTGGAGTTGAATCGAATACGGTGTGCTATGATAGAGCACAGTATCTAAGAAAATTTATATGATAGGTTTTCCAAAGGACAAAAATAGTCAAAGAAACTCTGTGATTCAATTTCATTCATTAATAATTTTAGATATTACTATCACACATTCAAATATTCACAAATAACCCATTTATTTATATATTAAGTCCTTTTATTTTCTTTTATTTAAGTTTTAAAAAAAAAGATACATGATGTTGAATATTTCTATCTATGGTCTTTACATATACCTGTTTAAATTCTCAACAACAACTTCTGTGATCTGCTCGTATTATTGTATCCAGCTCTTGACTTAGAATTGGATGTTTGATTTAACATTTATGCCGTGAACAATATTTATTATTATTGCTCTCTCTGGTTTTGTAGCACATAGCTGATTCTTTTTATTGATCATTTCAGAGACAATGAAAGTCAATGGCTTGTCGATCTATGGAAGATAAGAGTGATTAGTCTATCTGTTGAAATCTGCTGTTAATTTTTTTTACTGTCTAATCTTTAAAACAAATTTCTTTTAGCTTTCAGCACAAAAAAACTATTTATATTGGTCTTAATTATATATCTCTGAATTAATTTGTCTTGGTTTGTGTTTCATATAGTCTCTGTGCCAATGTTCTTGTATTAACAATAAAGCAAAATCCTGTAATTTCATCAAAGTCTTTGAATTCCAAGTTCCAATATTTTTGTCATCTCGTCATACTTTTGAGTATTCTTTTCTAATTTCAAATATAGGTTAAATAAGAAAACTTTCAAAAATTAACTTCGAATTAATTTCTTGTAGTTTCAAAATACTCTGTAGATGTCGTCTAGGTTGATTGTTGATAATGTCGTTCTATTTGTTCGAAGATATATCCGATAAATCCACTCCAACCTCATGAGTTTTGTTCTGAATTGCTAAACTCTCTAATGCAATTAACCTAATATTTGACTGTTAAAATTTCATTCAAAAATCATAACTACATCATTTGTATTAATATTTTCCCCATAACGCATATGTACAATTGCTGCAATAAACATTTCTACTTGCACCGTAAAAGAAATGATTTACCAAATAATCCACAAACATCGTAAAAAATAAGCCCTTATAGTTTGTCTTCATGAAAACATTATAGTTTAAATCTTTAAATTACAACCTTCAGTTCAAGCATATAAACAAGGTATTTATAAAGAAAATACATAAGATTTGATATTATTTCCCGATTCGGATGTTTTGCTAAAAAGACTTATACATCTGTTAAGCGCTTTTTTTTACCCCACTTTCATGATGGTGCATTCTAAAAAAGTTATTTTATGTCACGTGATCATTTTACTCCGGTACTCGGGATTTTTATGCGTTAAAAAAAATCAAAATCAAAACTCTCCGGTTCAGGAGTCCGATTTTAACCCCTCTCATGCTTTTCTACTGAAATTTTAAAGGATGAATCTTTACGAATCATGCTGAGTAGTTAAAGGACCGTAATTCTATACTGTTCTTGTTAAACTTTTCACATTGACTCATATATATTATATATACCTTCTGAACAAATAATTGAAAGTAAAGAAAAATAAATAAATAAAAACCAAAAAGAAACAATAAGCTCAAATGTTTAATATCAAGCCAGCATTGCTTAAACAAGCTACTAAAATCAAAGTTAAGACACCAGTTGTTGAACTAGATGGAGATGAAATGACCAGAATTATCTGGGACAAGATCAAAAAAACCTTAATTCATCCGTACTTAGACGTTGATTTGAAGTACTATGATTTAGGTATCAAAAAGAGAGATGAAACCAATGATCAAATAACCAAGGATTCTGCCTTGGCCATCAAGAAATACGGTGTTGGTATCAAGTGTGCTACAATCACCCCAGATGAACAAAGAGTCAAGGAATACAACTTGAAGCAAATGTGGAAGTCACCAAACGGTACAATCAGAAACATCTTAGGTGGTACTGTTTTCAGAGAACCTATCATCATCTCAAATATTCCTAGATTGGTCTCTAAGTGGAACAAGCCTATCGTTATTGGTAGACATGCCCATGCTGACATTTACAAATGTCAAGATATGATTGTTCCAGCCACTGGTGGTTCTTTGGATATGGTATTCACCAATGCCAAGACTGGTGAAAAACAAGTCATTCCTGTTTACGACTTCAAGAGCGGTGGTGTTGCTTTAAGTCAATATAACACCGATGAAAGTATTACCGGTTTTGCTCATTCTTGTTTCAAGACTGCTATAGACAAAAAAATGGACTTATACTTCAGCAGTAAGAATACTATTTTGAAAAAATACGATGGTAGATTTAAGGATATCTTTGAAGAATTATACCAAACCACTTACAAAACTAAGTTTGAAGAATTAGGTATTCAATACACTCACAGATTAATTGATGACATGGTTGCTCAAATGTTAAAATCTGAAGGTGGTTTTGTTATGGCTTTGAAAAACTACGATGGTGATGTTATTTCCGATATTTTAGGTCAAGGTTTTGGTTCTTTAGGTTTAATGACTTCTGTTTTGATTTCTCCAGATGGTAAATCCTTTGAATCTGAAGCTGCTCATGGTACTGTTACCAGACACTATTACAAGCACTTAAACGGTGAAAAGACCTCTACCAACTCCATTGCATCAATCTTTGCCTGGACAAGAGGTTTAATCAAGAGAGGTGAATTAGATAACACCCCAGATGTTGTTAAATTTGCCAAGGAATTGGAAAGAATTACTATTGAAACCGTTGAAAGTGGTATTATGACCAAGGATTTAGCTATTGCTAAAGGTACTCCAAACGAATTTGTTGATACTGACGGTTTCTTAGACGCCGTTGCCAAGAACTTGGAAAAAAGCATAAAATAAGTTAATGTTTTGTATAAAGCAAAGACATGCCTGTTTTTTTTTAATGTAAAATGTATATATATATATCAATTAATTCACATTTAAATATTCTATAACATTCCTGATTTGTTCTCTTCTTGCTACTATTCTCTTTATCAAGAAATAACAATATGAAGTGATTATTCTTTGTTTCTGTTCATGTATTCATTCATCAACTTCAAGGAGTAAAATGTTCCGCACATTACAACCAGAAATCTACCTATAGGTCTAGCATGAACTCTATATATCAAAGCATGTGGAGAAACTTCTTTTTTATTTTCCATTATGGTTAGTACGATAGATTAAGGTTGTTAGCATTTGGAATCAATTATTTGTAAAAAAACACCTTGTCAAAGTTAGAAATCTGATTTAAAAAATGTTAATGAAAAATCACAGAATCGAAATACACTTAAAAATGGCGCTATCGGCAATATAGACAAAAAAACGTGATCTATATGCTCTATGATTAAAGTAAAATCAATGGCTTTAATAAGAAGGATTAAACATTCAATTTTGGTTATTTACAAGATATATGATATTTAAATTCAATAGAATTATACTTATTTTTTCAATCTCAAGTCATTAACCACGTTCCATAACAATTCACGTTCCTTATCACCAGAGGTAGCACCCGAAGCAGTCCATCTGATCTTCAAATCTTGGTCAACAACCAAAATGACCGGTGAGTATGGGTTGAACAAATTCAAGTTGTATCTCATTGAAAAACTTAAATTTTTTGACAGGTTGTAGGTAAAGGCCTTGTCTTTATATTCCTTTGGAATGGCCTTGAAAACAGATTTTTCCATGAAGAAGTTCATAAATTTCTGCAAAAAGGAGTTGATACTGTTGACTTGTATAATTTGTACTGGTAGAACCTCAGTTGAACCTTGATTCTTAGAATTTTTAGCTGTATTGTTATGTTTATTGAACTTATTCAAATTAGGATTCTTTCTTAATCCACTTTGTTTAGCAGCATCGTTCAAAAAAGCTTCATTATACTTTTCAAAAGCTTCTGGATTTGTTAACATGTTGTCTTTTTGATCTGCAGTCTTGAACCATGTCAATGACCAGTCGTTTGAACTTGTAACATTAGGTTTGATTACAATAATCGAGATATTATCTTTAAGTTTTGTTTCTAAACTGACTTTTTTACCGTTAACATCTTTAACTGGCATGTGTGGTACATACTTACTAATTTTCTTATCAAATGCACTTGTTGGACTGGTAAACATCTTTCCTTTAAATTCAGTAGCCATTCTCATACAGTACACCGGAGAAAATACTTGTTCCATTCTAAGTTTTTGTAGCTTCGCAGTAGATGCTTCTTCGCTTCTGTTTTTCATAATATTCAAATAATCACTATAAACATCTGTTTCTTTTGGTTCTGTAGGAAACCCTGGTATAGTATCTTTGACATTCTTGTCGAAATAGTATAACTCACGCTTTGCTGTTTTGATTTGCAAAGCACTTACAAACTTGTGTATTGTTGTTTCATTTTCTTTACCAAAGTCAGAAGCAACTAACTTACGAAATGATGATAAACGATTACTAGGTTTGAACATTGTCTCTTTGGTTTGTAATATGTGTATTAAGCTGTAAGTTGTTGTTTTTTAAAAAAAAAAAAAAAAGAAAGTGAAAAAATGAAAAAAATGAAAACCATAACTGAAATATGTAATTCTAAGTTTAAAAAAAAAATGAAAAAAAAGTTAAAAAAGGCAAAGAAAGCTGTACATTTTTAAAAAATTATAATCTTAAATTCATCAATATGCATTCCGTATTGATGCTATATATGTGTGCGTAGCAAAGCTATTAAGCGGGTATATTATATAGTAACTTAAAAAAAAAACTTCCACTAACTTTAGAATAAACCTAAAATACCAGCGAATAAGGCCATCATGGAAACTTCAACAGCAGAAGCAGCACCCTTGGAAATACTAGAGACGGAAGAAGAGATCTTGGTAGAACTTTGAGCAGTAGTATTGGAAGCGGATGAAGAAGACAAAGCAGAAGAAGTAGAGGAAGGCAGAGCAGTGGTGGTGTTATGAATAGAAGAAGATGTGGTATTGTGTAAAGTTGAGGTGGATAGGACAGTTGGAACAGAAGTGTTGAAAACAACTGAAGAAGTGCTGGATTCAACTGAGGAAGTGCTGGATTCAACTGAGGAAGTGGATGGAGCAACAGATGAAGTGCTGGATTCAACTGAAGAAGTAGAAGAAACAACAGATGAAGATGAAGATT
>ERZ794949.10-NODE-10-length-74323-cov-157.450786_pt1 | contig 74323 bp, 42 predicted proteins | sample MGYA00511363_ERZ794949 | MGnify/ENA primary metagenome ERZ794949 (study PRJEB30137, sample SAMN04331402) | food metagenome | isolation source: T1 must sample point D1 replicate B | place: Australia: South Australia ...
TGCTTATGAAGACGACAGAGGATACGATGTAGTAGCCAGCATTAAGTTTATATAATTGAGGAGAGGATACGCTCAGACAACGAAACTATGTATGCTTATGAAGACAGCAGAGGATACTCACAGACAACGAAACTATGTATGCTTACGAAGACAGCAGAGGATACGACCCATTAGCCAGTATTGGCTTTAAGCACGTGACAACACAGCTCCCTCTATATTATGATCTAATTTCCCAAATAGGAAACTTCTATAACGTGAAAATTTTTCAACCTGTGGTTATTTTTTTTTTTTCAAACAACAACTAAAGGAATATCTTAAAAATTATTGAAATATTAAGCATTAATTTAGTACACCTTCACTCATACACGTAGAGAATACAACACAACTAACAACCTTGAAAGATTTATAAGCCATTATATTAAAAATATGAATCAAGATCACAACTTATTTGTTTCCAATATCAAGAGTGTCTCTGACTTGATATCAGTTCAAAAGCCTAGCATAGATAGACCTTTTGGTTTACATTTATGGCCATTGTTTGACTATGTATTCCACAAGATTACTGGTTACAAAGCAGACAATTTCCAATTTGTTCACAACGAAACTTTCATGGCTAATGGTTACCATGCTATTTATGTCATCATTGTTTACTACATCATCATCTTTGGAGGTCAATTTTTATTGAGATCATTCAATGCCAAACCATTGAAGTTAACAAGATTATTCCAATTACACAACTTGTTATTAACCACTGGTTCTTTGATTTTATTACTATTGATCATTGAACAAGTTGTTCCTTTGGTTTACAACCATGGTTTGTTCTATGCTATCTGTTCCCCACAAGCATTTGCTCCAAACTTGATTACCTTATATTACTTGAACTACTTAACCAAGTACTGGGAATTGTTTGACACTGTATTTTTGATTTTGAAGAGAAAAAACTTGTTGTTTCTACACACTTACCACCACGGTGCCACTGCTTTGTTATGTTACTCCCAATTGATGGGTAGAACTTCTGTTGAATGGGTTCCAATTTCCTTGAACTTATGGGTCCATGTTGTCATGTACTTCTACTACTTCTTATCTGCTAGTGGTATTAGAGTATGGTGGAAGGCTTGGGTTACTAGATTCCAAATCATTCAATTCGTTATTGATTTAGTATTTGTTTACTTTGCTACTTATACTTTCTACGCTCATAAATATTTCAACGATGTCTTACCTAATAAAGGTACTTGTTACGGTACTCAAGATGCTGCTGCTTACGGTTACTTGATCCTAACCTCTTACTTGTTCTTGTTTATCTCCTTCTACATCAAGAGTTATAAATCCAAACCAGTCAAGAAATAGATGGTCCTGCTATATGTTTTTTTTTTTTCACTACTGAAAAAAAAAGTCTACTGACTCTTTATATATATATATCATTGTGTAATATACCTACTATAAAGTAGAACTTAAACCACATTAACCACTATCATATTTACATTTAAATTAGCTATCATTGTGTGGGTTTCGACTCTAATAAACCCTGGTTTCCTAGCCTAATTATGCTCCATATATTTAAATTTTAAATCCCCTAAAAAAAGCAAAAAAACGTGACCATAATTACATGGGGGAAAAAAAGGCTTTAAATACGCTTTAATCACTTATATTAATATAAGCCTAAAAAGGGATTAAGAACATATAAACCGTCAACAATTGTGTGAAATCATCGAAAATATATTTCATATTTTTTAGAAATACTCTCTATTAGTAAAATTGTGTTTAAGATCAATCTAAACACACCATTGAAGCACCATATTCTTTAATTAAATCCATATTTTAACGAATAAATACCAACCCTTACTTTTATTCGATGAGCACTACAAAAAAAATAGAAACTACCCAACTGAACCAAGGACTAGGAGTGCCTGGATTATTCAGTGCTTTTACAAGCAGAGTGGCTACGATGCTTCAAATTCTAGCATTAGTTGTGGGTGTTCCTTCTAGTGTTTGCGGGATCATCAACATCTTACTAATAACAAACCTTCATAAGAACCACTTCAAATTCAGACATACAATCTTGACCATAGTGTTCACAGTAGATTTTTTGAAATGCGTCTTATTTACAATATACACAATTCTTCAAATAAGCCATTATAACATATTTGATGAGCCGGTAGCATACAACACATTGGGGTACTTCACACATATAATGCTCACATCTGCTGATGCAATGGCGTTGTTTCTAACCTGGCATTTTGCAGTGCTCATATTTCTCCCCAACTGGAGAGTATACTCAAAAAAGACAAACTCATATGAAGGCGGATTGTTCAGCTTTCGCTACTACATATATGGAATAACAATATTTTATTCTTTTTTGGTATCTTCTTTGGTTTTAATCAATATTAATACTCCCATTGATTTATCTTCTGAAAATGTAACCATTAGTAAAACCAAGGGATTACTAAAATTGACTCATACATCCAAACTAGGCGGCTACAAACCATACGCAACAATAATTAGTGTGCCTCAAACACCTTTTTACTACAGTCTGTTCTTTTCTTGGCTGTTCAGGTACGTTGCCTTGCTGTCGATTTTGGTAGTATTTTTAGCAATATATTTGAGCTATGTGATGCAAACAATGAAAATTAGAAAAAGACTCAAGAACTTATCAAATGATAGTAACGATAGCGAAAACCAGATAGACATCATCAGACTTGAATTCTCTGACATGGTTATTACCGAGTTTAATAAAAACCGACAGAAATTTAAAAAACAATTAAACACTATCTTTCTTTATCCTTTAAGTTATTTTTTACTGTGGCTTGTACCATTAGTTGAAAATGTCGAGCAAAAATTTCATGATTTAAGACATGGGCCAATTCTACCTATTACAATTATAGTTGCTTTGTGTCATCCAGCTAATTGTCTTTTTGATTTACTAATTTTTTTTATTATAGAGAAGCCATTAAAATTCTCATGGGCCAATTACCAAAAAGATTTGATCATCAATAATTATTTAAAACCACAAGATAAATCTACTTTGAGCATTGAAGACAAGTATTTTTTAACCAACAAGACGAAATTGGGTAGATTAAATTGGTACAGTAGTAAAGAAGTGAGTAGGTTGATTGAACAAGGGGATATAATACAGGCGGAAGAAGATAAAGTAAAAATACCACTTGGAACCAGATTTTTGAATTTTTATTCGCATATGCTACCTTTTAGGAAGATAATTGATTTAGATGAATTGTGCTACGTGGATAATAAACCTCTTAAAAGAACAAAATCTCAACATTTCGAGGAATTGGATAACCCAAATCTTTCCCCTAGTGCTCGAAGTTTTAACATAGACAATGATTCAAACCCAGATAAATTACCCCAAGATGATTGGGTTGTAAATATTCTAAAAGAAAGAAATTTACAACCTAACAAAAACGAACAATTTAAAAACATCTTGGATGGAGTTAACTTGGCAGATACAGATATAGAACTAGAGAGTACATTCACGGTAAATGAAGACATGGACATACAAAGTGACAAAGTCAGCAAAGAAGGACCTGGAAAGACTTCTGAAAACAAGAATATAAATATAACGGATTTCTTGAATGGATAATGTGTTAATATTGAAGTTAGAAAAGAAATGAAAATTTACAACAAAAAAAAAAAAGAAGAAGAATCTTATTTTAATCATGCTGATATAAGATTATATATAACTATTCCTTACCGCCTTTATTTGCTTGGATTGTTTTAGATCTTTGATAATATAGATTTGGGTGAGTGATCATTTCATTATGTGGTAGTACATCCTTTGTAAATTCAAAGTATCTAGTACAAGCCATCATATAATCCTTTTGATTTTTCAAGTCAACTATTGTATTAATATCAAACTTAGTTAGGTTGTCGTTTGTATAGACGTTTTTAGATTTACTCAAGTAGTCAACTAATTTGTTTTTGTTCCAATCTCTGAATGGACAACCATGGTACATATCATTAGAAGGAGGATCTTTATTCAAAATTTGATTACAATCCCAAGGCTTGAAGTTGATTCTAGAACCCTCCAACCCGTAATTGTGTCTTAAATTATACTTGTAATTCTTATTGAAATCATCCATGCTATACTTCTTTTGAAATGAGAATTGCCAAAATTTTAAAGCTTCTTCAATGTTTAAACCACATTCTTTCAAGAATATTGACAACTGCTGTCTTCCAGTATACTTCAAATGTGATTGGTTTTTCAAGTTTGTCAACAAATTTTGCATACACAGTGGGAAATTGTTGTATACTTCAGGATTGTAAATTTGATTATGATTCAAAGAGTCTATATTTTCAAATTCTTTACTGGAGTAATTATTCAAAACAGAACCGTTGTTATTCAAATGATTTATTATTGGTATCAATCTGTCGGATTCACTAGTGGTCAAATGCACCATTTTGTACTTCAAAATTTTAACTAACTCCAATTTTAAATTCTTGCTATACATTTGGGATAGATAATTGAACTGCATATGCTCTGGTAAGTAAACATAGCCTTTGTACAACAATACATTTCTTGAAGGTAAAATATCAATGATTTTATTGAATTTAAGCTTTAAGATAGGGGTATCTTCGTGAACGGTAGTATTCAAGCCATTATTGTTATAAAATTTATGAAATTTACTTAGTAAATTCTCATCTTCAATATCAGACATTGTAATCATTAAGTTGTTTTCGTCAATATCTTGATTGATGTCCATAATCTCAGAGTTTTGTTTTAAGAATTTCAACTTATCTTCTTTGTTTTTTATAGATTGGAATTTCAGCTTCAATAATAATAATTCCATTGAGCATAGTAAATCCATGTTTTCATCATCTTTCAAGAAAACCAATCTCAAAATATAATGGCCGTAGTAATCCTTCAAAATCATCTGTTTCAAATCATTTCCGCAGCTTTTCATGTACTTATTCAACAATTGTGAATAATGATTCATTTCAAGAATTTCTTTTAGTTTCAAATTCAAGTTGCTTTGTAAATGATGCAGTTCCATCAAAAACTTCAATCTGTCCAAACCAAAAGTTTCAAACTCTTGTAAAGTCAATTCAGAGTGGTGCACTGGTGGCATTGTGTACAATGTCAATAGATTGCTGTAGTCTGCATTCACTTCTCTTGTATACTGCTTTAGTAATGGGAAATCTGGATCATTAATCGCATCATTAATAATTAGAGTTCTTGCATAATTAATTTCATCTGCTGTATTACCATTATTATTACTACTAGCACTAGCTTGATGCTTTCTTTTGATACTTTGTCTGATCATTGTGTATTGGCTTCCTGCTAATATAGGTTGGGTTTTGTTCATATTTTGATTTTAGGCACGAAAAATTTGAAAACGGGAACGCGTAAAAAATATATACAGAAGGGCCTCGTGAAAGAGCCAAAAAAATTCAAAAAAGTTAGTGCTACCAAAATAACTGGCTCTACTACTTGGTAGTGGCTACCAAGAACTCCGACTACACAACTGTACGTGTAAAATAGTCATTTTGAAGAGGTTGAGGAGCAATGTTTAGCTTCTTTGGAGATATAGTTCTTTTTTGTTCTCTGAAACAAAAAAAAAAACTGAAGCATTAAATCGTCAATATAATGAAGGAAAATCATGATTCATTATATAATTTACTATTTACAGAATGAAGATTTATTCTAACTTAAGAGAAAATTGCAATTTGACAGGATCCAAAGAGTGCAATACCAAGTTCTTGCAAATTTGACCCTCAGTGAAGTTAGTCTTAAGTTTTGAGTCAATTACCAAATCGGCAACTATACATCCCTCAAAAATAACAAATACTCTATCTAAACTGTCAAATTTTTTCTTTTCCATTTCTAAATTATTCTTATATGTAGTTACGTTTTTTTTGACTATACTAACGTTTTGTATAGGCAACAGCTCATCTTTGTGTGAAAGATCAGATTGTTTGTTGTCAGCAAAGGTGGAAGTGGTCAAAATCCCACCTTTTTTCAGCAATTCCGTTAGGTAGGCATTATCTTCTTTTAATGCCTTCAAAAAGTAATACTTTTGCAAGTATTTGTTGAATTTTTTGGTTTTTTGACTACCAACACAAACATCTTGTTCAAAAACAACTTTGAGTTTATTCAGTTCTTGAGAAGTCAATGTTTTGTTCGATAAGTGTTTCATTATTGTTAAAGTATTCAAAAAATCAGGCAATCTTCTCAAAGGAGATGTTATGTGTGTATACAACTCAAATCCTGTGGAATAATGTGGCTTAGGCTCCATGGTATAGTATGATTCAGGTGTGATAAACTTTGCATACTTTGGATTAGCGGTATACGTCAATATACTACCATCAATTTTCTCCGCAGTTTCTTCCCCACCCAAGGATGGTGGACATGATCTATAAATTATAGGTAGCTTATTCTTGAAACAGTATAGAGATGTTAAGTGATTAAACAACAGCATGAACTCACTAACCAAAATCTGACTGTTCTTTTCAGTGTGTTCAACATCAATTTTCAGTTGATTTTCTTTGTTTTTTACCTGTACTGTGTTTTCATTGTTAAATTCTAAAGTTTTGTAAAAATCAGATCTCTTTCTATCTTTTCTCAAAAAAGTGGCCAATTTAAATAGATCTTGCAATACACTGCCTTTTTTGTTCTCGCTAGAAATTATATCTTCTACTTCTTCATATGTTATTCTTTTCAAGTCTTTATAACTACTAGTTTTGGAGATTTCAAAAGTATCCTTGTCAACCTTATAATCATTTTCAGTTTTTTTGATAACAACAGAAAACTTGAGAGCTGGTTTATCTGTGTTTTCTGATGATAATGAATAATAATCATTTATGGCATCTATACAAATCATTTTGTCCATTTTGGATAAATAATACAAGGAAGAATTTCTAGCAAAAATGTTATCCATCAATAATTCCTCATTTTGTTTTAACTTGTCTTTCAAGAAAAATTCACTAACTGCAGAAATATAACAGTTCACTTTAAATGCATTTTCATTGACATATTCCAAACTTAACCCGTCGTCTACTTCTACAGTAGAAGCAGAATCAATAGCATAAATAGCGGACTCTTTGCCTTTATCAAATTCCATAGCTTTAGCTTGGTTCATATATTTGGTTTCTGTTTTTTCAGAACTACGAGAAAATTTAACATCTTTAAACATTTCCTTCAACTTGTTTTGATTTTTGTCATGTCTAACAATGTGATCAATTTCTTTGACTTTAATGTTCTCAGTTAATACATCGTACAGATTGATATCACCGTATTCCGATGTGTCGCCTTTATACTTATTGACAACTTCAGCAAATTGAACAGCTTCCATGTAATCACCAGTGATTGTGTTTATATCTAGTATGTTAAAATCAGGATTGGTCAACTTTAAATCTCTAGATTTGTTTAGGTTGACGTATGGAATACCAACCATGTTAGTATAGACTGGGAATTTGTTCTCAATTAAATAATACAACATAGTGATATAAATAGAACAATGAATCTCTTTTGAGTTTGTTGAATACGGCGTTTCAGGATGCAACAAATTCAAGCCTCTAACAATGTTTTGGTATAAATCATTAAGAGTAAGCTCCTTGTTACTCTTCAAAATATCTTCAATAATAACGTCCACATCTGTTCTTCTTTTAATCACTTCTTTTTTTAGATCTAACTTTAACGACTCTAATACTTCCAAAAATAATCTGGGAATATGATGAAACAAGGTTTCTGGTATGATATCTTCATTTATAACTGGATTTTCACCATACAAATTTGAAAATAATTTGCTTGGAAGTTTATTGGTACTCATCATATCAAACAGGTTGTTTATTCTAAACAGAACATTGTTTTTACTGATAGACATAATATCCTCAGTAGTAGAAATACAAACCATATTTAAGTCATCCTTGGACGGTAGTTTTATAATGACTGCTAAATTTAAAGAATCTGGCAAAATATTATTTGATTTATTGTTCAGTACAATTACATCTCCAACTTGATAGTATTTATGATGCAAATCTTTGATATTAAATATTAGCCTATTGTTTTCATCAAGATGACTACTATTAAGTAAGTATTTGTATAATTGAGTTCTATCTGATACATTTATAAGACTTTTATTTCCCAAATCAGCGACAAATTTAACATTTTTTTCTTTCAAAAAATCATTGACTCTGGTTGATGTTTCTTTGGACTTTGCAATAGGATCAACAAAGTATCTTTTAAAAAACAGTTCATTTTCCAATGTCGAGTCAGCAGATTTGTCTATAAAATGTAATTTGTAAAACTCTACAAATTTGGCAAAATGCTTGAATATGTCTGGTTGTAATAGATGTTTTTTTTGCCAATCAAAAAAAACTACTGAAGGTTGTTTTGGATTAACCTTCTGAAAAACAAGTCTACTAGACTTAAATAAACTCATATTTCTATTTTTTGATTCAACTTTATCTGGGGTTATCTATTGGATTCTAGTCAGTAGAGTAGAGATTAATTCATAAAAAACTGTCCAGCTGGAGAAGACGTTGCTGGGCCATTTTTTAAAAAAAAGTATGAAAAATCCGCATAAAAAGAAAAGATCGATTTGTCGTTAATTTGGTAGCGGTTAATTCAGCCGAATGTACTACGCTACCTGCTTCAGCAATGAGTAGCAATAAAGCATGGGATCTTCGATGGTATAAGGTTATTTAACGCAGCTGTGGATACCAAAAGGTACTATGAGATATATAAAAAAAAAAATGAGAAAAAGTTGGTTGAAATCCGTTGAATTAGGGTATATTTGAAGCTGTTTTAAACCGGCGTTAGCACAATTTTTCGTCTAAATAGCTGTATGAACAGTTCATATAAGCGAATTTTAAATATGCTTTGAAATTATATATAAAAAAAAAACGTAGGAGTCAAAATACAAAAACTTGTTTTTAGATTAAAACCGAAAACAGTCGAACCTCTCCTAAATCTGATGTGTCTATAGCCTCAAAACGTCATACCAATAAACACTACTTTTGAAAGACTTAAATTAAAAAAATGTATAAAACCGTTAAATTTCTGCAAGCAAAAATAGCTGTTTAAATTCCAGTATTTTAGCTCTTATCAACCTAAAATCTTACAGTAGAATCTGATGATTTTAAGCAATAGATAGGCATTTTGTTGCGCCTATTCTGGTTAAATAAGCGACAAAAATAAGATCTAGAAATACGCTTCAATTTTTATCGCTTAATCTTGGCTTATTTTTTTTTTTTTTGAAACATTTAAACTTCTAAGGAATTGAATTGTTATATAAGTAGGCTAATATAACTTTTTAAGACTCGTAGAAGTAAGGTATAAAAACCAAAGAAAAAAATTGACATTAAGAAAGAAAATGACTAATCATCACAAAGTAATCATTATTGGTGCGGGTATAAGTGGTTTAAAAGCAGCAAACTTACTTATAAATGAACATTCTATCACGGATATAAAAATAATAGAAGCAAGAGATAGATATGGAGGGAGATTGCTAAGTAGTGACCCAGGATATCACAAACAAGAATACGACTTAGGTGCGTCATGGCATCATGATATTCTAATCAACACAGTGTTTCAAGAAGAAAGAAAAACTCCATACAGACCATACGTGATTGAAGATGATGACTTTGCTTTAGTCGACTATGAAAGTGAAGAAAGATTAGATAAAAGCAAGGAATTAAACATTATGCCGATTTTTAATGAATTAAACACTTTTTTGAAATTAAACTTATTTGATAACCTGAATAACAAAATGTCTTTGAAAGATGCTGTTTTGATGTATATCAGTAAAATGAGCGATACACTAACAAAGCAACAAAAAGTTACTTTATTGGGACTATCCAGATACTCAGAATTATGGAATGGGGATTCTTGGAACTTGATTTCTGCTGAAGATTGTATAGGAGACCACTATGGCAGAAATGCTTTGGTAAACAACTTTGGTTTATATCCTAACAAATACTTGGAAAAAAATGATTTGAAGCAGAAAATCCAGTTGAGTACAGCTGTAAACAGCGTTGATGTTGTTATTGAAGAGGGCAAAAAGATTGTTAAGATTACTACTGATAAGAATGAAATTTTCACAGCTGACTATTTAATTTGCTCGATCCCATTAAGTTTATTAAAAAAATCTAGTGAAAATAGCAAGCAAGTTGGCTCTATTAGCTTCAATCCACCTCTATCACACAGTTTCACCGATGCCTTATCTAAGATTTCATTTGGTTCATTGGGTAAATTTTTCTTTGAATTCGACTCCATAAAATGGTCCACTGATCAATCAAGAGCAATACAACTGAGTAAAAATTATGTCCAAACAGTGAATGAATTAGAAAATTTTGATTTGGATGGCGAGTTTTTGACAGCTGAGCATTTTAGCAAGCTTTCTTCAGAAACAGAAGAGCCTAAGGAATACAAGTGTGAAGACTATCCATATTTTGTCTTGAATTTAGCAAAATCCTTCAAATTACCAACTCTTTTGTTTTTGACACAATATCCGCTAACTGAGCACTTAGAACAGTTAACAAACGAAGAACTTTACGAATTCTTCAAGCCTGCCTTGGCCAATTCATTGAAAAAGATATTTAACTGTGATAAAACCTTGAAATTTAGCCCTGATGGTGAAGACTCCGTATCTGATAATGAAATTCACTTGAAGAATATTGTCCATACCTCTTGGACTAAGGATCCATTTGCGTTGGGTGCATACACGTCTGTGAGAGTGAATGATTCATTTGATCCGTTTTTAGAAGAATCTTTGAAGGGCCATGAAGATATAATTAGATTTGTTGGTGAGGCTTACATTGCTGAAGGAAATGGTTGTGTTTGGGGAGCTGAGGAAACAGCCAAAAGAGAAATTAAGAAAATAATGGAAATCAAAACAGCAAACAAAGTCGGTTCTTTGAAAATATAGTCTTATATATGTGTTTAACTAAGTGTATTTGCTCAAGTTTTGGATCTTCTTTGCCTGGGGGGTTTCTTATTAAAAAAATCACTTATACTCGAGTTCACGCCTATATAGTGAAAGATTATTAAACCTCGAAAAAATTGAAACTTGCTCAACTTTGTCATTTTATATAAAGATTCAAAAGCAACTTCTTTTGAAGAACCAAGTAAATATAATCAATGTCTTATATTGAAGTGCCTTACATTTTTGTGGGTGCAGGTTTATCAACTTTATCTTGCATCACAAAATTGACTTCTTCTGGCGTTAAAAAGACTGATATTCTAGTATTAGAAGCATTGGATTACATCGGTGGGAGAATAAAAACAGAAAAGGGCATTTATGAAATGGGTGCCTCTTGGATACATGATTCATTGGATAATGAAGTTTTTGAGTACATGATTGATAATGATTTGATTGACATACATCAAATAGATGAAGAGGTTAAAATTGAAGATAGTAACAAGATACAAGGGTTTTTAGATGACTCCAGTAAGATTCTTATACATAATGGAGAAAACCTAACCAATCACAAATACATGAGATTAGAAATCTTATTGCAGGAGTTTGAAAAATATGTAGAAAATTACTTTTTTGAAGAAGAAAATGTGGATAAAGATCCTAGTCTTAGAACGATGTTTTTTGAATATGTAAAAAATAGAGCATCCAAAAAATTGTTTAATGAAAAGAACCATCAGTTAGTTTGTTTGCTATCACTGTTTGCTAGGTATGTAGAAACATGGCATGGAATATCATGGGACTGTTTAAGTGCCAAGTATGCGTTTTTACATAGCTTGGGTCAAAATATATTGTGTTTTGGATTGTCAAACTTCATCAAGACTTTGTCTAAAGAAATTAAGGTTGAATATAGCACACCTGTCAAAAACATAAAAAAAATTAAAAATAAGTATATTTTAAATGATAGATTTTCCACTGATAACTGCATAATTAGTGTTCCTTTATCATCAATAACATCTATTGACTTTGAAAATAATTTATTGAACAACAACATAAGAGAGAGCTTAGGCAAAGTGCATTACGGAGCGCTAGGAAAAATATTTATAGAGTTTGATATAAATTTCGATTTTGATAACACAAGATTGTATCATTTAGGAAAGATTCCTGAACATGACTCTCATATTTTACAACAGATTTTAAGCAGCGAGGAGTATAAAATCGAAGAAAAGGAGCCAATTAAACAAGAAGTAACTTTTGAAAATATTTTCGATTGGCCAATGCTTGTTGTAAACTCTCAAACAACACTTGACAAGCCAGTTTTACAAATAATAACTCAAGACCCAGTTACTTCGTTTATAGAAAGTAACATTAAGGAAAACTTTAAAGACTTTGTAAAACCATTACTAAAAAATATTGAAAATCAACTCTATTCAAAAGAAAACATTTCAAAATATAAAGTTTTGAATGTTAGTGTTTCTAATTGGACAAATAATCCATACCAAAGAGGATCATATCCTGCGTGCTATCCAGGCGATGATCCTATTGATGTTACAATTCAAACTTCACTTCAAAATGAGACTTCAAAACTTAAATTTATAGGTGAGTACACAAATTTAGAAGGATGTGGTAGTATGAATGGAGCTTGGTTGAGTGGAAAAGAATGTGCTGATAAAATTATAGAGCACCTATAATTGAAGTTAGAAAGAATTCATCATTTTATTTACAAGACCGAAAGAAAAAATGTATATATATCAGAGCAACGATAAAATACCTACAAGTTGTGTTATAGTTATTTTATGCGTTAGGTACAAATCAAATTGAGGATGCCATAGGTCATAAATAATCTTTCTGCCATCAAGTACAAGAACGGTATTGTTGTTTATATTAGACTTAATGTTATCATAGCCTTTTCGTAGTATTTCATCAAATATCAGTTCGTTAAAATTGCTTTTATTATGTGTGGGGGTTTTTGAGTTATCGAAATTATTTACAATCGGGTCAAATGTAATTGGAGCTATTGGTTCGTTTGACTTTATAGGGAAGTCATTATGTTGAACACTTTTAATTCTTTTCCAACCTGATTGGACAAAATCGGTATTATCCATCTTATTTAAATCATTATCAATGTTCATATTTTTTGCTAAAAAGCTATCCAAATCAGTATCCAATCTATGTAAAATGCAATTTTCACATTCACAATTGTCATCTTTACAAGTACAACTAGACTCTAAAAATACATTAGAATTTTGAAACAGTTCTATATCTGGCTGTGTCTTCTCAAGGGTTTTAGAACCGCAGCATTTCTTTCCAGTATTAGACAATACAGTATCATCTGAATGTTTTTTCAAAAAAAATAATGGCTCTTTTTGTCCTTTACATGAGTCATGCTCGTTTAGTGCATCTTGGTCATTGGATTTCACAGTTATAGGCGTAGCCTCATCAAAGCCGTCTTGTTTAAATACAACAAAGTTTTCTTTATCATTCAAAGCATCTGCATTGGATTTTCTTCCTCTTTTGTTTATTTTCATCAAAACTCTATCGTGGTGCTGACAACTGGTGGCTCTGTGACCTCTTATACACTTTACACAAGCATATTTTTCATCGTTGTAAAGAATCATACTATTTTGTATTTAAAATTTAGTTCAAAAATTATATTTAGAGCTGAAATATCAGTATGTGTGTTTCAGGACTTTCACTCCACTTTAGTTTGCTTTTGGACAATTCATTTGAATTTCTGTTCAACAGTATAAAATATGGTATAATCCAATTTTCTGTTTCTTTTTTTTTTCATTCTTTACGATTGTTAAAAACTGGTGCAACTATTTCCCTATGCGAAACACATCACGTGCTTTGTTTTTGTGCTCAACACGTGACTTTAACTCAAAGTGTATAGATTTGTAAAGATACTGGCTAGTGGCTTATTGCTCTTTCTATAAGTAATAATATTTGTGATATAGTACTAGCTTAGCTTTTAATTTACAATATTTATTCTTCCATGTGAGTGAATGCTATTGTTGTGTTCAACTGCTAACTGTTTGTGACACCTGATTTACTTATCTCCGATTTTTACAAGTACTTTATTTATTTCTGCATGTGCACGTGACACATTATTTATAGTTTTTTTTTGCAAAAACGTGAGTTGGTGTATTCACAGTATGACTAGGTATGTGTGACGATACAGCAAAAAGTCGATCTTAACGTATTAGACTTACCTCTTTGCAGATCCCGATACCATTTTTGTTTGACATTTGCTTCTGCCCCGTTTCTGATATATCCATGTTGCTATCTCTTATCTCCGATTTCAGAGATATTCCACCATAATGTGGTTCAAAAATACAGATGTTGAAAACGTAACTGCTCATAAAAAACAATCCAAAGAAAACAACAAACACCATTCTATGAGATTCTCTCAATAATACACAGTATAGCCTAAACTCCGCTGCATTCAAATACCATACACTGTTTAGTTACCGATTTACGTTAATTTTTGCCAATTTTCAAATTCAGAACAAATTAAACCACGTGCTATTTCCTAATTAGTCTACTGAAAAAAAAAACGGAGAAGTTAGTATCTTTTTCCCCGTGTTTAATTCATATTTTTAAAAACAGTACCTTATATTTTTTAATTTAAAAAATTTAAATACTTGTTAGTCTATTTTAGAACTTATCACATGATTTTTCTACTAACCAACAATCAAATGTCTTCAGATAACAACCCCTCAAATAGCAATTGGAGAGAAACCATTGCACCAATTCTTGAAGGATTTGTTCCTAAAACTACTTCACAAGAAAACAAAAAGTCTTTGAAGGTATCATTAACGAAGAAAACAACCGATCAAAGCAACGAAAACATTGACGAAAATTCAATTTCAAGAGGAAAACTACACAATGATTTGGTAAATGACATAAAAAATTCGAAAGATCATCCAAATGATAGTGATTTCCAACATCAAGATTGTGATTCTGTTTCAAGTTATCAGGATCATACAGATATAGCTGCTATGGATAACCTAGTAAAACTGCAAAGAACAAGAAGCATCCAACCTACTTTATCAGCCACTGGTAAACCACCATTGATTGCTAATCAATCTCAGGACATGTTGAATGTAAACAAAATTAGTATGAAACCTGAAGATATCCTTTCAACTGCAAACTCAGTATCTAGAAGAAATTCTATAAGCAGCAGTGCCACTCCAACCAAACCTAAAAATATCATTGAAACAGACATCAAATCAGAAACAGGATCAAATCAAAGCAATCCGCCTGAAAGCTCTGCAGGATCTTCAGTATCCCACATAGATTTGAAACCTAAAGAAAATGTTAAAAAGATTGGAAAAATTGGTGTTTGCGCTTTAGACAACAAAGTCTTGAGTAAACCTTGCAGAAGAATACTAAATAGATTGATGGAACATGGTGAATTCGAAACCATTATCTTTGGTGATAAGGTACTATTTGATGAAGATATTGAAAATTGGCCCACTTGTGATTTCTTGATTTCATTTTTCAGTAATGGATTCCCATTAGACAAGGCTATTGCATATGCTAAATTGAGAAAGCCGTATCAAATCAATGATTTAACAATGCAAAAATTACTATGGGATAGAAGATTAGTTTTGAAGTTACTTGAAGTTAATCAAATACCGACTCCTGAAAGATTAGAAATTTCTAGAGACGGTGGTCCAAAAATCGATGAAGATTTGAAATCCAAATTCTTTGATAAAAATATGCCAGTTACATTTGACAAAGAAGAACCACAATGGAAGATGATTGATGATGATGTTTTGGAAGTTAATGGCCAAAGACTAGAAAAACCATTTGTTGAAAAGCCTGTTAATGGAGAAGATCATAACATCTACATATACTACCATTCCAGCAATGGTGGTGGTGGTAGAAGACTATTCAGAAAGATAGGAAATAAAGCATCTGAATTCGATTCCGATTTGAATATGATCAGAACGGATGGTTCTTACATTTATGAAAAGTTTATGGATGCTGATAATTGTGAAGATGTTAAAGCATACACAGTATCACCAAAGTTCTGTCATGCTGAAACCAGAAAGTCTCCAGTTGTTGATGGAATAGTCAAAAGAAATACACATGGTAAAGAAATTAGATATATTACCCAATTAACAGAAGAAGAAACAACAATGGCATCTAAGGTATGCTCGTCATTTGAACAAACAATTTGTGGGTTTGATTTATTAAGAGCACAAGGTAAGTCATATGTGATTGATGTCAACGGATTTTCATTTGTCAAAGACAATAATGATTATTATGATACTACTGCCAAGATCTTGAGAGAAATGTTTATAGCTGCTAAAGATAAGAAAGCTGCTGATAAAGAAAAGTTATTGAATTTGAAAAATAAAACAAAGTCATTACCAAAGACTAAGGGAATGGTTCAAAATATTATCAACAGCGAAGTTCAAAGAAACAAATTGAATATCACCAAATCTGAAGTCAACTTATTGAAAATGAAGCAAGCTGAGGCTAAAAATGCAAGTATAAATACAATAAGCGAATATCTTGAAAAACAGCAAAAAACAGAAGAGGAAAAAGATCAAAGATGGGTGTTTAAAGGTATTGTTAGTGTTGTTAGACATGGTGATAGAACTCCTAAACAAAAACACAAATATTCTTTTACTTCTGACATCTTTATTTCTTTGTTAAAAGGACATAAAGAAGAAGTAATTATTAGAAATGTTATTGATTTGGAGATTGCATTGAAGGCTTTGATGATTGCAAGAGATGAGAAACTTGAAGATCTAAATAAATTAAATGTTCTTATTGATGCACTATCCAAAAAATTAAACTTTCCAGGTACTAAGATTCAACTAAAGCCTGTTTTGAATAAAGAAACTAAAGAAGTTGAAAAAGTGCAATTTATTTTGAAATTTTTTGGTGAAGCTACTCATTCATGTAAGTATCAAGCTGCTGAATTAGGTGAGCAAATGAGATTGGACTTTGGATTGTTGAATAAATCCATTTTAGAAGACAATAACATAAAAATATACTCATCAAGTGAAAGAAGAGTTTTGTATACAGCTCAATTATGGGCTGTTGCCTTATATGGAGGTAATTATGAAAATGAGATCTTCATCAGAAAAGATTTGCTAGATGATTCTAATGCCGCCAAGGAGTTGATGGATAAAGTCAAAAAGAAATTAAAACCATTATTGAGAATTGGCCAAGAAGCGCCTACTGAATTTACCTGGCCAACCAATATGCCGCAACCTTATTTAGTAATGAAGAGAGTTTGTGAATTGATGAGATACAACAAAACTATTATGGATTATCATTTTGAAACCATGTCTACTGAAGAGCTTACTTCTTTGCAGGAAACCTGGTGCTGTGCTGAAGATGCCAAATTATTCAAAGAAAGATGGGATAAACTGTTTGCTGAATTCACTACTGTTGAAAAAGTAGATCCTTCTAAAATTTCTGAATTATACGATACTATGAAATTTGATGCTTTACATAACAGATCATTCTTGGAAAAGATATTCTATCCTGGTGACGATGGTACTATAAACCAAGACATAGTGGATAAAGATTTGGTTGATAATTCTTTAGTTGATAAGTACCCTATTAATCTATTGGCAAAGAATAACTTTAAAGTTGGTTCTTCTAATTCTTCTGCTGGTACAGCTAGTCAATTGGTTTCTGTAACAACAGACAAAACTGTTATCCCAGTAGATGACAAATCTAGAAGTGTATCTGTTGGTTCTGTTGCTTCTCAAGGCTCCAAGTTGAACAATTCTGTTGGTAACTCTAATACCTCATTACCTTCACCTACCTCAAATCCTAAAGGATCTGTTGGTTCATTAGGTTGGGTTTTGGAAAGTAACAAAAAAACAGACAAAAAATCCGATTCTGTATTTTCAGACAAGAACTATTCACATTTAAGAGAATTGTTCAAGTTATCAAAGGTATTATTTGATTTCATTTGTCCACAAGAATATGGTATTACTGAAAATGAAAAGTTGGATATTGGTTTATTGACATCATTGCCATTAGCTGAGCAAATTTTGACTGATATTGATTCCATGAAAACAGAAAAAAACCCACAATGTGTTACTTACTTTACTAAGGAATCTCACATCTATACTTTATTGAACATATTGTATGAATCTGGTTTACCGATGAGAGTAGCAAGAAACGCATTACCGGAATTAGATTACTTATCTCAAATTAACTTTGAATTATATGAAAGAATAGACAAGACCACTGGCGAAAAGACTCATTCCATTAGATTGAAGCTATCACCTGGTTGTCAAACACAAGATCCATTGGATGTTCAACTAGATAACAGACACTACATATCATGCAGTCCTAAGATTTCATTGACCAGACATTTAGATTCTGCTGTATTTGAGGATATTTTGAAAAAGAAATTCCCAAGAGTCCAACTACCAGATATGTTTACTGCTGTCAACATTACTTCTCCAAGTTTAAGTTACAAAGGTTATAAAGTCAAGAATTTGAACGAAAAAGTTAACACCTTTACCAAATTGACTCCCTCAGCTATAGAAGAAGAACAACTGCACTGATAAATGCTACTTTTTTTATATATATTTATTTAATAAAATAGAGAAAATGTAATCTGAAACTGATACAATTTAAAGTGTTCTCTTTGTATACAAATCAAACAATAATGATTTAAATTATAATGAAAATTGTTGAAACATAATCAAAATATGAATAACCAACTTGCATTGATCAACAATATTTTAAACGTATTCAACACCTCAGATCTTGTTATTTATTTTTGATATCCCATCGCTCCGTTAGTACACATACTTCTCCTGTGATAGCTTTAATAAGCTTTCTGAAGTAGGTACTGCAACTACAGATTAGTTGCAACAATGGTGTAGTTCATGTTTAATGAACTAACATATTTTTGGAAGGTTTACAAGACAACATAGCAAGACAATAATTTTTCATAAAAATCCCTTATTTCATTACAATACCGGGAAAGAAACATCCATGTAGAGAAGTTTCAATAGTATCCACTTTTTCATATTCTTTTCGTAGGAAAAATAACTGTTAATAATATTAATATTTAAAAAAAAATGATTAATAAATTATCCTTAGCGCTATAGGTGTTTTAAAGAATCGAACAAAACAGAAATACTTTCACCGTAGTGATCTCTTCTGATACATTCAGCAAAAATAGGAGAAACATCCAAAACAACTAATTTTTTGCTGTTTTTGAGTCTTTCTTCTGAGATTGGGTATGTATTAGTAACGATGATTTTGTTTATAGAATCGGATTCTTCCAGTTGTTCTAAACAATCACCAGTAAAGACACCGTGAGTAGCAACAACATAAACATCTTTAGCACCACAATTTTTGATACAATGTTCAGCAGCACCGATGAAAGAACCAGGTCTGTCAATCATATCGTCCAATAAAATAGCACTCTTACCATTAACGTTACCAACCAAGGTAATCAACTTTTCTAATGAAGGTTGTTCAGAATTTTCATTGTATTCATCATCATCAGATTCGTTGTCATGGTCACTTTTACCAGAAGAATTGCTGTTCAAACCATTATTTTCAGCAGTATAGCTGAAATCTTCTTCTTCTTCAGAATCTTCAAATGGATCTTCTTCAGATATCACATGACCTTTTCTCAATCTAGCAGTTTGAATAGTATTAGTCAATAGAATGTTTTCTTCTGAACCATTTTCATCATCTTTTTGGATGATAGGTCTATTTTTTCTTAAGATGGATTGTTTTCTTAACTTAAGAGTCTTTAATTGATCTTTGTTACCAGAAAGAATATCTTTCTTTCTTCTTCTATCAGTATGGATCATAGCAAAGTTAATCTTCAGCATATCAGCTAAAGCAGTAACTCTTTTAGTACCACCAGGGTTTTTAGAAACTACAACAGCATTATTTTCATAATCCACTATATTTTCTTTAATCCATTTTGCTAAAGTTGGACCACCGTATAAGTTATCAACAGGCTTGGAGAAGAAACCTTGCATTTGAGAAGCATGTAGATCCATAGAAACAACATGATCAGCACCGGCCATGATAATCAGATTGGCAATCATTCTGGCAGTGATAGCACCTCTATGTTTTTTCATCTTACTTTGCTTGGCATAAGGAAATTGAGGAATGACAGCAGTGATTTTTTTAGCTGAACCTCCCTTCAAAGCAGATATTAAAATCATCATTTCCATGATGTGATCATTGATTTCAGGAGAACCAGATTGAATGACATATACATCTTCATCTCTAACAGAAACACCTATTTGAACCGAAGTTTCACCGTTTGCAAACTTCTTCAAAGTACATGGTGCTGGTTCAATACCTAAGTTTTCACAAACTAATTGACCTAATTCAGGATGTGAATTACCAACAAATACTTTACACTTTCTCATATTGTCTTTTATATTAACTGATTCGTTTGTTGAAGATAATCTTCTTATGAATGATTTAGGGATAACTGAAACAAAATTCGAGCTTGTTTCTATAACTTCTTCGTTGGACAACTTTAAAGGAGTATATGGGTTATTTCAGTTTAATATACAAAGATAGTGTCTATAAGGAAAGAAGACGCTATTCTATAAAGATATAATGACTAAAAAGTGTTATTTTGGTGGTTGAAGATTAAGGTTTTCTCTATTTAAAACAAAAAAAATTTTACTCTAACTTCTTGATGTAGGGAACATGGGGTGTTTTAGTATGATATATGGGCAGCGTAAGTATTATACTGTGTGAGAGCGAATATATAGTACTTCTCCTTTTTTCAAAAAATTTCAGTCAAAAAAACAAAGGCAAACATATTTTTTTTCAGTGCGAAGTTCTTAGAACATTGCGCACAAATTAGGACATACTTCCTATTTGGGAAATAGAAAAAAGATGTAAAAACAAAAAAAAAGAAAAAAACTTGGGCAGTCACGTGGTTGCTGGAAACTCCGAAAAAGAAATAACTTGAGTGGTCACGTGGTTTCTGGAAACTCCAAAAGGCCAAGAGCAGAAAAATCCTCTTTTAACGAAGATTTTGCAAATAGAGCATAGAGCTAATTGGGCTCATGAAATTTTAAAAAGAAGAACCCCCCATTGAACAGAGTTAGAAGCTATGGCAGATAATGATGGGTTTGAGACAGTCTCATTGAGGAAAAATAGAAGAAAAGGAAAAAATAACAAACTGAAGTTATCTGATGAAGAGATTATTACAGATAAGTTGTACAACAAGTATAATACATTGATACAAAAAAGTGAATTTTTTGAAAACTTAGCAACAAATTTAGTTTTGATCAAAGACATTACACATGTTAGATGTTTGGCTCTTGGGTCTTTTATAGAGGATATTCAGCCATTGTATCAACTATCTTTACTTATAGAAATAACAAATAAACTGATTGATATCAATTCCGATAATGATGATTATAAATTAACAATCTCTTTGTACGATCCAGTTTTCACAACTAAAGACATAAACTTCATAAACAAAGATTTAAACGACAAAAACGAAAAGGTCACTTGGATTTATGAAGACGAAAAAAAATGGGAGGAAAATGAACATCAAGAAAATACTCTTTACTATATTCCTCATGGAGATTTACATCTTTTAAATTATCTGTTTCCACTAATGAAACCCAAATATTATCTTGGTAACTACATATTTGATCAATTAACAAGAGTGAAGGCGGAAGACACAGATATGATATACTTGAACAATATAAAGATGAAACATTGTGATAATACAAGAAGAAATGATTCGGATGATTTTCAACATATAAAAAAACGAAACAACAAAACTAAAATTATAGAGTCTAATTTTGAAGTTGTTGACTTGTACTTCAAACAAATCAGAGTTAACACAAACTTTCATCAGCATATAGAGCAAGGACCTTGGCTTTCTTCATTTTCAAGTTTAGCATTACACGAGTTTATAGATTAAAATAGAACCAAGCAAGAAAAAGTTATTATTATTTATTATCATTTTTTTTTTTTAAACAATTAAGAAATTAATATCTTATTTATATATTCTTTTCTAGATATAGACTACATTTATTGGTAGTTTTCCCAGTTTTCGATGATTTCCTTGATCTTTTCAGATTTGGTGATTTCGTAGACATCTTCAAAGTATTCCTTGGTTAATTCGAATGGCTTGGCAGTCAAGTTTGGAATATACTTACCAACTAATCTATCAGCCTTGACATTTTCCTTAACAATGTTCTTCTTCAAGAAGTTCTTGAATGGCTTAACACCACTCATCAAGTAAGAGGAGTGGAATGGAACAGAAATTCCCTTCAATGGAATAGTAGCGAAACCTCTTTCTAACTCAATTGGTTGTGGCTTAGCAACAGATTTAGCGGAAACTTCAGCAGTGATTTCATCTAAGTGTTCAGTCAATTCTTCCAAAGTCATGGATTCTTGTAACTTGACAAAGTTGATCTTTTGTAACTTGAATACATTCAAGACATTACCTAAAGTATCTAAAGCTCTTAAGTCACCAGCAGCAACGTATTGTTGGTTTTCGACGTTGTAATTAACAATTTCTAATAACCATTCAGTCTTGTTAGCAACAGCTTGGACAACAAATTGTAAAGCTTCTTGAGAGAAGGATGGATGAACTCTACCTGGGTTAACAGCAATCATACCATAGTTGGATCTACCAGAAGAATCTCTTGGAACAGCAACTTGCATAGTCATACCTCTATAGAATACAACTTCAACCAAAGATTCAATGGACATGACGTCAGCTAAAGAAGCTAAAGCAGCATATTCACCTAAGGAGTGACCAGCGAATGGAGCATCACTTGGAATCAAACCCTTAGCTTTCAAGTCTTCAAAGGCAGCTTTTTCCATTAAGGTCAAAGCTGGTTGAGTGAATTGGGTAGCAGATAGCAAACCAGTTGGAGATTGGAAAGTGTAAGAAGAGGTAGTATCAACAATGTCTTTGAAAATCTTTTCAGACTTTAATTCACCATCAACTATAGTTTCAAACATCATAGAAGTATAGTTTTCCTTGATCTTTTTACCCTTTTCACCACCGAAGTAGATGGTTAATTCATTAGGATTCTTCTTAACAATTTCTAAGATAGAGAAACCATAAGTCTTCTTGAAGTGGTTATCAGCTCTATCCCAAACGTTTCTGGCAACTTCAGACTTGGCATATAAGTCCATACCCATACCTTGTTCTTGGGAACCTTGACCAGTGAAAACGAAAGTAGAAACAGGTTGTTCAACTTCAGCTTCACCAACTAAAACAGTTTCTTCGTTAGCATTCTTGGTTTCAAACTTGATTAACTTTCTACCATTGATCATACCAACATGCTTAATAGATGTGGTTAATTGAGTGTTTGGCAAGACCATACCAGTGAAGTCACACTTGTAAGCTCTGACTCTTGATGAGACGTTATCAGCAGCCCAAGTTTCAACTAAAGATCTAACAGACGCAGAAGAGTACATACCGTGAGTGATAGTACCTGGTAAGTTGGCGTATTCAGCAAAGTGTCTGGAAACGTGGATAGGATTCAAATCACCGGAAACTCTAGCATAAGATTCATTGGTACTTGGAGATTGAGTTTGTTGAACAGCAATTGGAATTTCGTTTTCAAAGGCAACCTTTTCTTCAGTAGTAGTACCGTTTCTGGACAAATAGTCAATAACTGGGTTACCATGAGATTGACCAGCTTCGTAGTTAACTTCACCAATCTTGACTAATTCCTTAGTAGGCAATTCATAGTAAACGTTACCTTCAGAAGTGATAGAACTGAAAATATCAGCAGATTTGTAAGTAACATCAGTTTGCAACTTGAAGAATAGAGTCTTACCCAATAAATCAATTTCAGAATCTAAGTTGAACCATTCCTTGGATTGTAAAACAGCAACATCCTTGGCAGAAGTTAGGTCCAATTTGTATGGAACTTCAGAAATTCTTTCAAAGGTATTTTCGAAATCAGTGTAAGCACCTCTGTAGAAGAACTTAGAGGAAACTTCCATAACTGGTTGAGAAGCTCTGGATAAAGTACCAACAACTTCAACAACCTTACCATTTGGTTGGTTAACAACAGACTTAACTAAGGCAGTAGTAGAAATAACATCACCTTCTTGAATTGGCTTGGCACCTGGGATCATCTTGTAACCATTGGACATGTGAACCAATTTCAACAAATCACCATCAACAGACTTCGGGAAAATAGCCTTAATAATAGATCTCCAACCTAAAACAATAGCGAAATCCATAGGAGCCAAAACCTTTCTACCAGTTCTTGGAACAAAGTCTTCACAGTTGTTACCAATAGCATGAGTAAAGTTCAAAATATCGCTGGTTTCAACCTTAACGGAACCACCATCAATTGGAGCATGAACATCAAAGTTCAAATCAACTTTACCTGGTAACCATAACTTCCAGTACATTTCCTTAATTCTTTCATTTCTACCTTCCAAAACTTCATGAATTGGAGAGTGACCATCTTCTGGGTGGTAGTTGAACAATAAGGTCAAAGCAACTGGCTTGGAGTCAACAGTTCTGCTTTCAATTAAATCAAATTCAATGACGTTATCAGCATTTAATCTCAAAGAAGCAGTAGCAGTTAAAGCACCGGCAACCTTTTCAAATAAGGTGACCTTGGATTGAGCACCAGTACCAGCAATTTCTACAACAAATTCAGAACCTTGGACAGGAGCAAAGATCTTCTTGGCTGGGTTACTTTCAAAGTACTTATCTTGAACAACATGGTCAGAAGTGAAGAAAGCATGTCTCCAGTTCTTTTCTGAACCAGCTAATAAGTTGAACCATTCAGAAACATTAGTAGAACCGTTACAAGTGTATCTCTTAACACCAGATTCAGAAGCAGTGTGTGGGAATTCAACAGCTTTAGCATCGCTGTTACCAAAGTATTCAACAACAGGAATAGAAGATTTGTCATTGTTGTAGAACTCCTTCAATAACTTGGCAACGTGACCTTCATGGATTTCATCCATGATTTCCTTAATTGGTTGATCAACCTTGTTGGTGAATTGAGCAGCAACAGGACCGTGTAAGATACAAGTTCTTTCAACATCTTGATCAATAACAGTTTCCAAGTTTTCAGATTGCCATAAGGAATCCTTTTTGAAGTAGAATTCAAAGTTCTTGTCCAAAATTGGAACAAATGGAACTGGCTTTTGTCCTCTTCTAGTAGTTAATCCTAAGAAGAAATCAACATCTTGAGCATTCAAGAATTGGATCTTGGAGTCAGGGTACTTAGCATAGATAGCTTCCAAAATTTTTGTTGGTTCAGTGTCTAAGCTTGAGTAAGATTGTAAAATAGAAGCAGTCTTGGTCTTAGTGAATCTTTCTTCAACTCTTCTTAAGAAGTCACCAGTCATGTTTCTCAAAGAAGGATCAATCCATTTACCAGTAGATTTGATAAAAATCAATTCAACTAATCTATTGGCAACTTCAGCATAAGTCATATCATGAATGTCCTTAGCAACACCGTCGACAGTAGCAAACCATGGCTTTTGGAAATCAGCATTTAACTTGGAGACAATGTAGTCCTTCTTAGCTTCCAAAGTAGATTCTAACTTGTTCTTTGGTAAGCTGAAAATAGTATCATCCATTTCCTTCCAGAACTTAACACCTCTAGTGGCAATCTTGTGGATTGGTTCACCCATTTCAGACTTAACAGTTAAAATACCACCAGTTGGTTTTTGGTAGGTAGCTTCCCATTCAGAATCTGGAACACCTGAACATTTAGAAATAGCTAATTTAGCATCTGGAGAAGTCTTGGCTTCTTCAGCAATCATGACTCTGGAACCGAATAAGAAACCATCAAATGGCATTGGTGGGTAGTTAAACTTGGAAGACCATTCACCAGTTAGGTATGGGTAGGTATCCTCAGCAGAACCAAATCCGGAACCAGCAATCAAATGAATATTAGAGTATTTTCTGATCTTGGAGTACATTTGTAAGATTGGTTGATGGAAATCTTCAAAGGAATGGTGACCACCACCTCTACCACCAGTCCATTGTAAGACAATTGGGAAGTTTGGATGGGCCTTGGCAATGTTGATAACTTGGGAAATAGCATCAATGGAACCTGGCTTCAAACCTAAGTGCTTTAAGCCTAAAGTTTCAATGTATTCAGTAGCAACTTCTAAAGATGGAACACCGGCACCAATAGTTAAGGATTGGATAGGGTAACCCTTGCTTCTTAATTCCTTTATCAATGGAATACCCCATTGTAACATGAATGGGTTGACGTAAATCAAGTTGATACCAATGGAGTAACCTGGCTTAATTTGAGAAATAATGTTGTCAATGGCCTTGGTCATGGTATTTGGAGAGAAGTAACCACCACCGGCTAATTCAATGTGGTAACCAGCATTGATGGTAGAAGCAACAAAGTCTGGAGAAACAGTAGTTGGAGTCATACCAGGAACTAATAAAGGAGCTCTAGAGATTAACTTAGAGAACTTGGTTTCAACGAAAACCTTACCAGACTTGGTTTGGACTAATTTAGGAGAGTAATCCTTCATCCAGTTGTCAGCTAACTTTAAGCCATCTTCCTTGATGTTGAAGATTTCTTGTTTGAAACCATATTCGTCATCAGCTGAAACATCAAAAGCACCAGCTAAAATTACTCTTACACCAGTACCTTCCTTATTTCTATGAGTCAAAACACCTAAACCAGAAGAACCACCTGGGCCAAAGTCTAAGATATGAGAACAAGCAGGGAAGTTGGTAGCTAGTTCCCAGTTAACAGGGTGCTTGACAATTAATAAAGCCAATCTAGAAGATAAGTTTTCGGAGTTAGTCTTGGACAAATCATCACCAGTGAAGGTATCGTAGACAGGAATCTTTAAGGAATCAGCTTTAAAAGTGATGTCATTTTCTAAAATATCTTTTTCAATGGCTTCCATAGCTGGTTCCAATAAATGGGAATGGAAAGGGGAAGTGACAGGCAAGAATCTGTTGGTGAACTTCAACTTTCTTTGACTGTGAGGAATTCTATTTTGATCTAAACCAGCAGCAACTTTCAACTTTCTTAAAGATAAGTTTAAACCGTATAAAGATTGAGGAGGACCAGAAACAACAAGATTTCTAGCACCGTTTACCAAGGAAATAACAACATGCTTTTCCTTTGGTAAATGAGAGTTGGTCTTGTCAACATGGCTTTGGACTTGGTCCTTGGTCAAGTTAGAAATAGACAACATAGGAGATGGAACACCTTCACCGTTTTCAACAGAGTCTTCGGAAATGGAAGGAGATAGATCAGTGTTTGGGTAAGTTTCATTACATCTGCAACCGATGAAGAATAACAAAGATATACCCTTCTTAGCAGCCTTGAAGAAAGATTCCCAATCGTTGGATTCAGCAATAGCAATGGCAGTAACTAAACCTTGAGAGTGACCAGTAGCACCTCTTAAAGAAGCTCTTAATTGACCAGGGTTTAAGCCTAATAATCTACAAGTGATAGCAAAATTCAATAATTGAATGATACCAATGACTGGACATGAGACTGGAATACTCAATAAGTAGTCAGTATTTGGAGTTTGTTCCGGATTGGCTAGCCATTTCAATATGTCAAAGCCTTGAGTGTAGATTTTGTTGAAGTTTTCAATCTTGTTAGATAATTCCTTGACGGTTTCATCAATGAAAACCAATAGATCTTTCATGATGACATCGTAAGTTTTGACTAAGTCTCTCAATTCATCAAAGTAATCATCAGTGTTACCTTGACCACCAAAAATAGCAGTGATGTCTAACTTATCAGCATTCTTGATTAAAGTAGAGTTGATACCGGAAAATTTACCATCAACGGTAACTTTACCTAGCAAGTAGTTCTTGATAATTTCTTGACCCTTTAACAAGGTGGTTTGGTCTTGCTCAATTAGAGAGGCAACAAAGGAATGAATATCGATGGTGCTGTTTTGTAAGAAAGTTCTTTCAAAATCATTGATGGAATTTTTCAAAATGTGGGAGAAACTGTCGTTTTCAATTGGCTTGGAATCTTGATTGGAGTAAAAAGTAGAAGCGTACCCAATAAACTTACCTAGTAATTCAGCACTGGTTTGAGGTTCGTTGTCTCCGGCTAATTCTTGTGTTCTATCGATAGCAGCTGGTAAAACATCTTTGGTGAATTGCTCTTTTAATTGGGAAGCGACTAAATAGGAATCGGTAGAAACATTCAATGAGTGTTCAACCGTTTCGTATTGTAATGTTAATAATCTGTTAGAAGACATCTTATTAGTTATATTATTATTAGTTATGTAAAATGACGGTTTTTATGTTGTATATTTTAAAAAAAAATTAAGCTTGATATTTTAAATAGTGAAAAAAAATATTCTTGTTAATGTTCGTATAGTGAAAAAAAAAATGGTAGATGCAGAGATGAATACCGTATAAATATTTTTTTTCCTAGGGGGTTATTTTTCACTTGGTTATGAATCTATTCAAATGAGTTGATAGGTCTTCTTTAGCTTGGGGATTTAGTACTGAAAACACTGAAGTTGGTATATTTGTGTTTTTTATATGGTTGATTAACGAAAAAAAAAAAAAGTTTCGTTCGATTATTCAAAAATACTATATTCAATTATAACTTAAGAAGTAAACGTCAAATAAAAAGGGTATGGTGAAATGTCTTAATATTTAAGTGTTGGTTGCATATAAAATTTTGTTCAAAAGATTAATATATGTATAAATAAATCAAATTTAAAAAGTCTCATTTCCTTTATAAACTAAGCCATTTTTTAAAATATCAGTGTACTGCGTGAAAAAAAAAATGTTGAACAAAAAAATTTTCGTTATCTTTATTATTATGGGTTTTTTTTGCTGCTGGGAACGGAAAACATACACATTTCCAACGTGTCAGGTATTAAAAAAAATTGTTGATATTTTTCGTGATAACGTGTATTAAAGAGAGTTTAATCAATAGGAGTGGAGTGGAAGGAAAAGGAGTGAAATTGAGTGAAGTGAAGAGGAATGTGTAATAAACAGAGTTTTATTTAGGACTTAAGAAGACAGAGAAACGAGATTTGTTGTTGGATATTACGTAAGGATGCGGATGAGGGATGTTGATTATAGGTGTTTAAAGCGTGTTGTTATGGTGAGATTATTGTTGCTAGAGTTAGTTTTTGAGCTTCTGATTTTTTAAGCGGGAAATAATTGTTGATGTTTTTTATTTGTTGAGTTAAAAGAGCGTGTTATCTCCGATGAACAAAAATAATTTTTTTTTTAAAAAAAAAAAGAACTAAAAATAACGCAGGAAAACTGTCAACAAAACCGTCCGGATCTGTATGAAATCACGTGACTGTAGTTATCTCCGATGCTTGGGTACGCACAGATAAGACATAAAGGTGTATATGAAAAAAGGCATATAGAGATATCCAAGCAAGAGCAAAGTGTGACTGTAACATCAAATGAACTTTTTATTTCTCAAGTATTTACAACGGTATATCAAGTATAGTACCCTTAAGAAGAACACAACACCAATGCCACAATGCTTTGACAAGTCTAAGCACGTTTTTTTTCCTCGCCCCCATTCAAATTTTTTCACAGAACACGTGATAAAACTCCACAGTCTTATTTTACTCCGTAATGTGTACTTATTAACATAAGCTCATCACACAAAGTGAAACTATTCAATCTAATAAATAAATAAAATTTCCCAAACAAAAAAAAAAAAATAAAAGTATACATACAATTCTATAAGTCATCAGCAAAACCTTGGTTCAAGTTATTGATTAACTCTTGTGGCTGTATCTCATCACTAAACTCCAAGGTATTCTGACTATCTTGTCTAATATTATCCGATATTTCATTAGTAATCATTTGTGAGTCTAGGTCCACTTTTTCCAGGCAAGAATCCACTGCTGAAAATATATTTTCAATAAGTTTATTTCCTCTGTTTATGCCAAACCATTCATAAAAAAACAAATTCTCTGGTATTTCATTATAATGTCTATCAAATTCTTGGTAGTAGGGAACAAATGTGAAATTTAAAAATAATTTTTGTGACAAATCCTTGTTGTTTTCCAAACTACTTGCATCCAACTTCAAACCAAATATAGTGCAACTTCCCAATAAGATATTCATCAGATCATAATCATCGTTTTTATCCAAACTCAAGCACATCTGATATGCATCTCTCTCAGAATTCTCAAAATTCACACTAATAACCCCATGGTAAAAAATATTTTTGCTTGTGATTTTGATCCCATACCCGTAATGGTTGAACCATATAATAATTCCAAAGTCCAATACAAAAACATCACAGTCCAAAAACAACCCTTCAAGAATCTTTGATTTTTCTATGCTATTTTCATTAATGTTTTCAATGCCATCTCGAGAAACACAGCTATAAAGTTGTTCCTGAGTTATGTTTCCTGTATCCTTCACTTGTAGCATTAGTTTTCTACCCCCAGCGAACAAAAGGGGTTGAATATGCGATGGAAATGAAGTCACAGATCGCAAATACTGCTGGTATGGCAATACGTTGTCTATATTAGGTTTTATAAACACCCTTCCACTTCCATTGCTCATCTAAGTGGTATGCTTGAATGGTTGATTTATTTGGTTAGTCTAAAGGTGAATAATTTCTTATATTTTGACATATTGTTTTTTCTTCATCTCCTTTTAAAACTTGTGATATTTTTTTGTTTTTTTTCACGAGGAACTGTAGTGGAACTTTTGGACCAAAACGGATATAAAAAATACTGGCAACTACGCTACACATTTAGTACTAAACGGATCAGGAAATGTAGTCGTTTTAATCAATACAAATAAACCATGCAATATCCATATCAAACTGTTGTAAATTGCTTTATATATGTTTCTCTTTTTTTGTTTTTCTCCCTTGAAATTTTATTGTTGTCTTACTTATCCGGTTTAAAAATGTTTCATATATACATTTATTACTATTTCAAGGACTCTTTCCGAGAATACCCTCAAATTATTTATTATTTAATTATTTTGACCCCCCAATTTCAACCTCACTGGTACAGAACAAACACTTCATTTCTGGACTATTCTTCATAATGTGGGCTTCACTCAAAGATGGGATCTTCAAACACAAGTTGTTAGTGCATCTGATTTTGGATTTTTTATATCTTAATCCACAAGAATTACACAGTTGTTCCTTCTTGGACTTAGACCAAGAAGGTCTCCAACATGGTGAGTCTTTAGTTTTGCAGGACATACACTGATGGAACTTGTATGTTTTGTGTGTTCCATTTGAGCTTGATCTACTGCTCTTCTTGTTGTAAGCTTTTGGTGATGAGTTGATACTACTTGCAGTGCTACTTTTGATTGCTGACATGTTTTGTTCTGGGGAGTTTTTCAAAGATAATGGACTATTTGTTTCAATAAGCGTAGTAGTAAAGTCGTAGGACGGAAACTTAGCCATTTGATTTAATTTCTTCCCAGGTGACATCGGTGGTGATGGTGTGTGTACATTGTAAAAAGTGCCTGTTGCCTTGTTAGTATCTTCATAACTCAAAATAGGCTTGTTGCCTTCCAAACTCGTCTTCTTGTTCTTTTGGTATTCTTTCATTTTTTTTATTTCGTCATTACTTAAAGATTCTTGGTTTTCTGTTCTTATCACTATATTGTTATCCAAAGAACTTCCATTCAAGACGTTTCTGTTATTCAAAATCTTTTTCAACTGTCTAGCCTTGAAAGAATTTGTCTTTTTATGGCCTAAATCAACTGATTGCTTTTTGATCATTTTATTGCTTAAAGTAGGTGTAAATAGCACTTGGTTTTTGTTATCAAAGTTCATTCTTGGTGAAGTTGGAGGTGTTTGTTGTCTTGGTGATAAACTTGGTTTGTTTTTGTTCAATGAAGTTGAATATAAACTTTCGCAGTTACTATAATTAGAGAGCTTGTAAAATTGATCAGCAGGCTTAACCGTGCTTGAAGGAGGTGGATTATTGTCAACTAAAATGTTAGAAGCAATGCTGGCCAAAACTCCTAAACTTTTATTTTCCGTTTGTGTAGGAGGTTGAAACTCAACTTGTGCACCTGTCATAAAATCAACCCCTGAGTTTAAACTTTGAGAATCGCATCTTGCAGGAGTTGTATTATAAAAAGAGCTAGAACTCATAGCATACTGATTAAAGTTTTGTAATTGAAATGGAGAAGTAAATTGCCTTGGTGGTGGCAGATGATGGTTTCCTCTTATAGGTGAAAAGGTTGAATATGTGTTGTTGATGTTTCTGCTTTGTTGCGGTGGCGATAGTATCGTGACTGGTGTAGCTACTAAGTTACTGCTTGAAATAATGTTACTTATTTGCACATATTCTTCAAACGATGTTTCTTTACACCATGCCATAAGATTATGTCTCCATGATGGTGTCTTCATACATGTGTCTGGATATGTAGAAGTCTTTTCATAGTATCCGTTTTTGTTCAATAATTCAAGATGCTTCAAAGAAGGTAATTTAACTTTTGCTGAGTTTGAAGGTTTAGTAGAATAATCACTCATTATTTGCTAATGTTGATGTTGTTTTAGACGGTAGTGATTAATTAGAGCTTATTAGTTGTGTAGGTTGATTGATTTATTTATTCTTTAATACTGAATCAATATAAATAAATACTTGTTAACAATCAATATTAACTAATAACTTTTCAATCTTTGCTTTTTGTTTTTTTCACACCAAAGTCTTTATATACTCTATTCAAGTAAATTTAAAAAAAAAAAAAAGTAGTGCTGAAGTCGAAGATCAAGTATTTTCTAAACCCTACTTTTTGATTTAAAAATAGATATTAAATTGGTGAAAAGATACTTAACCGACAAAAATTGTATTCTGCCAAATTTAATAGTAGCAAAAAAATGCGACCTTTGGGTTTAGCCATTGTTCACTCTATTAGATTTAATACAGTAAAGAATTTCATTTAACTGAAGAAAATCATTTTATTTTAAAAAATTCAATTCGATGCGGTAGTGAAATGGCTGAACTTTCTGACGCTTATTTTTTTCGTGTAATCATCTACACGTATTCTCTTAGAAAACTTCGTACAAAATGCTTATGAAAATACTTGGGGAAGTAATTATTTCCGACAGTGTAAAAAAAAAAGGAATAGAGAGTTCAATTCAGCACTGATGAAATATTGAATTAAGATAAATCCGAACAGTTCAGCAGCATTCAATTAGAACAGTGAGATGATTGTTTAAGAGAAGAAAAAAAAAAAATTAAGCTAACCGTCAGTGTTGTAGTAATTAGGGCTTTTTTTCTTTTTCTAGGCCAAATCAAGTCTAGATGTGGATTGCTTTGATTTCTTTAGATCAAAAATAGATTTGACGAGTTTATATTGGTGATATATTGCAGAAGAACGACAGGGAATATGGAGTAAAAAAAACAGCTTGTAATGTAGTGAGTTTTGAATGATTTTCAATTGCCTCTTCAGATAATGCAGAAATAAGGAACCTTTATTAGTACGTTTGTGAACTCTATGCTACAATAATAACTATAGCTCACGTGACATGTTTTACTTTACCCTGACATAATGAAATTTTTCTTGTTTAGAATTTTCCAGATTGCTGGTCCTCACACTTAGCGACCAAAAAAAAAAAATTTTACTGTTTTAATTTAGACAGATGCAATACTATTAAATCTTTTGAAAACGTGAACAGTATCAACCAAATATATACCTTCCATCGATCTTCTGCATAATGAGTAATGTTGATGAAAAAACTTTAGGTTTTATTGATCTTTGTATCAAAAAAATAATGCTTCATTTAGACGAAACCAACAACAGCACCAAACTTCAAGAATTCAATAATTTCTTTGTACAGGACCCTTCGGTTCTTAAAATCATATATAACACTGTACCATACAATGACTCAGTGAAATTTATAACAGATTATTACAACATTGGGCCACCAACTGCACACAGCATAGAGAGCTTCGACTTCCATTTGATTCCGGGTTTGAACAACATTGTTGTTTCTGTATCCTGTAAGTGTAAATACGATGAGTCTGGAAATGACAAACAGGGCAACAATATAAACATGATGGGCCAAACGGGAACACCTAAAAGAGCTCTTTTGAGCTCTGCATTTGGTGTCTCTCTGCAAATAATTATAGATGGGAATAAGTTGATACAACAACAAGCTTTGGCCAATACGATCATGGCTTTCAATTACAACATAGTTTACAAACCAACGGATTCATTGGTCACTGTATAGGCTTTGGTATATATAAATCGCCTTTAATATAACATGTCTCTTTCTAACGAAATAGCCGTTTAATAAGGAACACGTGCTTCCTTCCCTAAAATTATAAAGGAATCTTAGCACTAGATGACTACATGTTTCTTTTTTTTTTTGGTGCTGTTTTTTTTTTAAAAGAACGAGAAGCGCCTTGTATATTCTGCTTGCTTGTTTTCAAATAAGTTTTGTCTCTACCATAACTCGATTGAATTGAGTCATGAAGTAAAGAGATTTGAGCTTTAGACCAAGGTAATTTATCTTTAATACTCATTTTTGAGTTTATTTGTTTACTAACTTAAGCTTTTTAACCAGTTGATTGTTGATTAATAACGTCAGCATTAACACACAATACTTAACTATTTCATTTTTAAAATTATAATGGATTTACATACTTTCATTGTCAATCAAACAGGCAATACAAACAACAAGTCATATGAAACAAAAAAGAATACAACCGGAAAACATAAGGCCAATAGCAGCAGCAACATAAACAGCAACAAGCCAAAAAAAGGGGAGTTAAAATCCAAGAACTACGGAAGTGGAGGTAAACATACCTACTTTAATGAGTCTAAAAAACTACCTAAATCTAAAAAGATGATTGACAGTTGGGTGGATGAGATATACGAAGATGAGCAAGAATCTAAGAAGAAAACATCCAGAAGCAATAGCTCAACCATAAACAAATCAAACAAAAAAAAGGTCAATCATTACTTATCTCACAAACAACACGATAAATTGTATTTGTTTGGAGATTCTTTCATTAATGCCAATTATCAGATTTTGTTTAAGGATCCCAATGCTGCAAGCAAAAATCTTAATGGTGTAATTCCCTTTGAACTGATTGAGAGATGCATAACCTACCAAAACGATGGGGAGAAACAAAACTGTCCTATTTGTTTGACTGATGACATTAGCTGTGGGCGAATGGTCAAATGTGGGCATATTTTCTGCTATCAGTGTTTATTACAATATGTGGACAACAATGAGAAGAAGGCTCAGGAGGAATATATAAAAAAAGCTAGGAAAAACAACCTAAAGCAAGTCATCAATAACTTTGATGATATTAAAAAGAAGGTTCATCATGAATGTCCGCTTTGTGGCGATATCATAAATTTGAAACACATAGTGCCTGTTTCTATGAATATTAACAGCGGTCATGTGCGTGATAATGACCACGATGTGGTGAAACAAGGCAGAAGCATTGATATGCAGTTGATGTGCAGACCAAAGTCTTCTAATTTAGGTTTGCCAGTTCACTTGGGTATTGATCCAGAATTGGTATCACTACCCTTGGTGTACGACCCAGAATCTATAGTGGATACAAGAATAGGTATAAATTACCTTCTTTCAGATGGACTTGATATCCAGTTTTTGAAAAACGATATAAAAGCCTTAAAAGAGCAATCTCAAATGGACCAATTGCTGTACAATGAGAGCGATAAGTTTGTTTTGAAAGCAGTGAATCAAATAGAAAAGCAAATTGCTATTTTGAATGATAATATCCAAGCTGGTAAAGAAATTAAAAATGACTTTTCAGTTGCTTACATTGGAACAGAACACCTGTTGACCAAATACACTGATGAAAATGCATATTTCTACTATGAACACCTAGATAGAAGTGCTCAAAGGACATTTTTGGATGGTCAAGATGTGAATATTTTGAAAAAAGAGTTTGCAAGTTACTCCAAGTTTCCAGAAACTCTTAGAGTTCAAATCCATCATGTTTTCAATGATAATCAAATAAACAATCATTCAGTCCAATATGTGTCGCACCTTCCTTTAGGATCAAGCTACAAGCTGATAGAAATAAACGTTCAACCACATATAAAGAATGCTTTGTACCAGTACTACAAACCGATGTTGAAGACACGATCAAAGAATCACGAAAAAATAAAGAAACAAGAGAACTTGAACAAGAAAAAGGGTGAAAAACGTGAAATGGACAAGATGATGAAACAGGTTGCTGAAGACTACAACATGACGGTTGATGAGTTTGCGGAGATTACTCAAAAGACACCAAGAGACATGACGAAGCCTTTGCCGAGTTTGTCAGCTTTAAAAACAACTGGCTCGGTCGTTCCAGCAATTGATAAGTTGGATGTGAATGATTACAGCGTTGGTGAAAGAGTCAAGATTGAGGGAGTATGGTATACCCTAACAAAAAGCATCTGGGGAGATCTTCGTTTTGAAAAAGATAAGGAAGTCTTATTGACTAATAACAACTCCATGTTGCTTGATATGTTCAATAAGAAGATGAATATATCGTAAAAAATATATATCGCTATTATATATGTATATAAGAGCTACCTTTGATCCACTTATTAATTGATATGTTTTTTTTTTTTTTGCTTAATATCAGTATGTTTTACTTAGGCATAAATTACAGCACTGAAAGAGCTTTGTTTACTTGTAAATATATAAAGCTTATAACAGAATTCCATAGATGGTAATGACTATTAGTTCATTTCTATACTATGATTGGATGCACAGTTCGTCTTCTTACTCTTCTGTTGAAGTAGCTAGGTGTGAAAAGTGAGAATATTTGATCTATGAAACTCAAGGCAACAGCAACCCACAAGAATATAATAAAAACCTTTCCTACTATTAAATCCAGGCCAAGATCATCTCCATCGTTTTTATTGAATTCTTTTCTTCCATAAAATAATCCCACTGTTGCTAATACTGCACATACAACACCTACAATAGAACTTAAAGTCCTAATAAAATTGTAGATTATAGACCAAATAAATCCTCTATAGAAAACAAAGAAGACAATTTTTAAAATCAAAGTTATGATTGAAAGAGCAATCCATACCACAAGCAAGATAGTAAACCCATCAATGATTTTGTTAAAAGTATTGATGTAATTACTAAATGAGTTTGGCAATACCAGATCAATTGACGATTCAACGACGTTCTCAATTACCGAATTGCTAGAAATCAGCACATCAATTATGATTTTCTCAATGTCGAACTTAGCAAAATTGCTTGAATTCCCTACACACAAATCTGGTGTGCAATACCCAACAAGCCCGATTTTAATGTAAGAGGGTATGGTTGATATATCCGAGTATATCGTCGGAAATACTTTATTCTTCGCAATGGAGGAAAGGTCAAGCTCTATGAAATCCAGGGACTTGACTACCGCGATGTTCCGCATGCATCCGACTAATGCGAGGATAATCAAAACGGAAATAGCTGCTGAAAAAAATACATTAAGCATGGTAATAGTTATATGGTTTTAAGTTTACAAGTCTCTTTTTGGTATATTCTACAGAAAAATCACTAAGCAACAAAGTCTTTATATAGTCCCAAGTGACCTTAATCACATCGGAAGGATAATTCCTACTGGTAACCCCAAAAAAAAGAGGACACAGGTACCGTTTTCTTAAAATAGCAGCATCGCGTTAAAAAAGGCATATGGCTCTAGTAACGTATCCTGTCAGTGCTGGTTATTGAGGATTGTGGCTTATATGTTTCAAAATGGAAGCATAGGAGTAAAGAAAAAAAAGGAGGCTGTTTAAGAATTAATGAGTTCTTAAGCCATGTAACGGTTCTCGGCTTTAAGTACATGTTGTATAGTGATTATTTTAATATATACAGCATTTTATTAATTTCATTATTAATTTATTATTTTATTTAAAGGTATCTAAATATAAGGTTTGCTATATTATGTGAGGAAAAAAAAAACAGGCCGAACTAGATTCATAATTGATCTGTAAATAATTATTTATCTTCAGCAATATCATCAGATAGATCCTTTTGTTCATCAACTTGAATTTCTTCGGAGATTTCAGTTTCTTCGGAAGTTTGGTTTTCTTCATCAACTGGAGCAGTTTTTTTACATGTAGTTGAGTAGACAACGAAAGCAGCAATGATGGCTAAGAAGAAGCCAACCCAGGCTAGAGCATACATAGCAGCACCAATTTTCCAGGTAACATTATACTTATCGTGTTTCAAACCGTGCTTGACTAAACCACCAATAGCAGCAGAAATAATACCAACTAACAAGGAGTTGACTATCAATAATGGGGTGAAGAAGAATCTTAAGACCTTTTCGAATAATCCGGTAATGTACAAAGCTGGAACACAAACACATGCGATGATGGTCAAAATGGCAAAGGCTAAGATGGCCTTGACACCAGGAACGTATAAGTGTTGTTTCTTTGGTAATTCACCCTTAATGATAACATCATCAATAGTTAAGTCTAAAGCCTTGACGTATGGAGCAAATGAGGATTGTAATAATTCATCGAACAAGATCTTCTTCATGATGAATGATTGAACAGCATGTGGCTTGGTACATGTGTATAATTCACCCTTGGAGTTGTACTTACATAAAGAGAAAACACCTAACTTGAAGTTGGTGGCAAATTTCATGTTGTCAAATAATTCAGGTAAGACGTTTTGGTAGATGTCAGCGTCAGTGATATTTGAGGAAGTAGAAGAACTCTTTAAAATGGATAACAATGGAACAATAGCAGTAGAGTTGGCCTTGGCTAAAGTAGCAACAGTAACTAAGTTGCTTAAGGTTTGGTTAGCGTTGGTAGAGGCACCTAATAATTCAACTAAAGCAGTAGCGGCAGAAGTGGAGGAAGAGCTACCTAATAATTCGGATAATAATTCCAAAGTTAAAGTAGAGTTCTTAGAAGATTGTAAAACACCAATTAAGGAGTCGATGGCTTCAGTAGCAGAGGCTGGGTTAGAAGAGGTATCCTTGACTAAGACTGGTAAGATTTCCATGGTCAAAGTAGCATTAACGGAGTTTTCTAATAAGGAAGCAACAGCTAAGATAGATTCTTCGGAGTAGGTCAATTGAGTAGTGTTTTGTTGGGTAGAAGATAATAAAATAGTAGCAACATCGATGATGGTGGTAGTACTGTTAGCGGAAGAAGACAATAAGTTGTATAAACCAGTGTAAGCGGTAATTTCAGCAGTGTCGTTAGATTGAGCAATCAACCCTTCTAAAACAGCAGTCTTGTTGTAAGAGGCTTCTAAAGCAACGAATAAAGTAGCTTCATTGGTAATGTTCAAAGACTTGGAAGCTTGAGATAAAACAGATAAGTTTTCCAAAGTAGCAGTGACGTTGTTACCACCTAATTGAATCAAAGATAAAACAGATTCTAATTCAGCAGCTGGTAATAAAGCTTCAGCCTTAGATAAAAGAACTAAGTCACCTAAAGTAGCAGTGACGTTGTTGGAGTTAGCGATTAACTCCATGACTGGGTCAACAGCTTGTAAAGTAGAAGAGTTTCCTGAATCAGAAGATAAGGAGGATAAGGTGTTGAAGATCATGGAGCTGTTGTTGGAGTTGTTGATTAAAGAAACAACATCGGTTAAAGAATCAGAGCTGGAGTTGGAAACAACAACAGGAGCTAAAGTAGTCAAAGCATCAATGGTTGTAGCGGCATCCTTGGATTCAGTTAATAGTTGTAAAATAGCTTTCAAAGCTGGAGAAGCGGATAAGGCATTCATGGCAGTGTAAATTTCAGAAACGTTGGTGTTTGGAGCAGATAAAGCCTTGGCCAAAACAGTGATGACTGGAGAAACAGATGGTAAAATCTTGGAGACATTGATGTGTCTGATGTCAGCTTCACCCAAATAGACACCAGTCAAGTGGTTACCGGAGGTACCAGCAATGTTAATACATGAGAATATTAAGATTGTGATAGATAGTATGGTAACAGTAGCTAAAGTAAATATGTTTTTAGTTAATTGCATCTTATTTATGGTGCTAGATATAAAATATAAAATTAAAAAAGCTGTTTGTTTTTTTCAGGATAGAATAGCAAAGATGAACTTGAATGTAAAAGGTATTGACGACAAATGTAGTGATGCGACTTAAAATTATACTCTTTTTTTTTTTTTTCTTTAGAATTCTTCTTCTATACTTTTTTAATTTTGTATTGGTTTTTGTATTAATTGATTAACAATCAATTATGAAGTAAAGCACCTCATTCAAAGCTTTATATAAAAAAAGTGAAGAACAAAATCATCAACAAAAACCCCTATTTAAGTAAACAATACAGGCTCTTGGCTTAAAAAGCTTCTTTTTATTAAAAAAAAGAAAAGAGTGAACAATTTTTTAAATTGCTTAAAAAAAATTAAAAAATTGTTGATGTTTTTTTGTTGTCGCCGCATAAGGAAAAGGACAAATCGTATATACGGGAGCAGCAAAACCCGTGATGCAGGGAATAAAAGCGGGGTGGAAGTCTGCATCTGAGCCGGATATAAGCCATTGGGAAGGGATATGAGCGAATCCAATCGGATATAGGGTAATTCTTTCGGACATAAGCTAATTTTTTCAGACACAATTTTGGGTATCGGATATGAGCTAACTGTAGCGGATATGATTTTAAGTATCGGATATAAGCAATTTTTCGGATATAATTTTGGATATCTGATATAAGAAACCTTTCGGACACGGCACAACCACAAATACTTGATACTGAAACAACACACGCTTCTTCAGAAAAAACCCCCACTTTCTGTGAACAAAATACCATAACAAACACACCACAAATACCTCTCACAATGTTATCCTTCCTTAACTCTGACAAGAAAAAAACGCCTAGTACAAGCATCATATCTAATAAAACTCAACTATTAAACACTTTAAATGAAAACTTTCAACACATTTTAACTGACATCTATTCAAATGATATCATCCCTCCTCAACAAGATTTCTATATTACTCTTCAGTTTATTCTTGTTGCTATATCTGCTGTAGCTTTTTATATCAATGCCAAACTTGATTTTGATGAACACAAAAAAATTCAATGGTTGTTGACCATATTGTTTTTTGCCATCAACATAGGTTGTTACTTGTATGAAAATTACTTGTTCTATTTTAAAAACAACCAATCAAGCCCTGTTTGTAGAAACTTGTCCAATGATTGCACATATTATACCAAATTGGAGTATAAGAACAAAAAGGATAAATGGCCCGAATATTTGCTAGTAAACAACAAAATCAAGTTGCATTTCAAAGATTTTGTTGCTGATGATTATAAAAATATCAATTATGATGATTTCAAAGAACTAGTAACTAAGGATGTTGTTGAAAAAAAGGAAAACTAAATATTGATCCATATATATACTTTTAATTTGTTTTTCTCTACAATTGCTATTTTTTATTTTTTGAAATCGGTTTATTACAAGCAATGGAGTGATCCTTTATGTGGATGATAGCCAATTTCATACTATACCAAATTGTTTACTATTAATCACGTGTTTTACATTAAATATTTTTAAAGCAAATACGTTTACATTTAAAGATTTGTACATTAACAAAAATATGAAATTTAATTAAAATAAAACATTAAAAGCAATGTAAACATAGGGATAGAATACACTAATATCTGCTGGATTTTGAACTAAAATAAATATATGATAATAAAGCTGAATACTACATTATCGTCGATTTATCGGATATAACATTTTATATCCGATAAACTGAGGTTCGCTCTTTTTTTTTTTCCTAGTAAGTCGTCTTCTCTTACGCTCTCCATAATTCTTCCCAATTCACGCTCAAAATGGGACTTCAACAGTAAGCAGAACATATAAAAAGGATGATTCAACAGACCCATATATCTTAATAATTAACAATAATGTTTAGTGCTACAACTAAATCTTGGATTAAAGTTTACATTGCAGGTGGATCAATCATTGGTGGTGGTTTTTGGGCCTTCAACAACCTGGTACCTACTCCTGAACAGTTACTTGCTGAATTCAGTCCTGAAATGAGAGAAAAGTATTACAGAGAAAAGGAACTGAGGGAAATGGAGCAAAGAGAACTGATAAAAATAGTCAAAAAGACTATGAAATCGGATGATCCTATTTGGAAAACAGGTCCTATCAAGTCGCCATGGGAAAGAGATTCCTTGATTGTTGATAAAGCACAAGAAAAGCAAATGGATGTATTTAGGGAACAAAGAGATCAGTCACTTGAGCTTAAAGAACTGCACAGAATAAGAGAAGAATTAAATAAGATCAGAGAAGAATCAGCTAATAAGACCAACGAGGTTGTTGAAGAAAAGAAAAAACAATCATGGTTTGGTAGATTCTTTTAAAAATAATTACGTGCTTTTTACTATGTACACCCAGTTATATATTCTTGTTAATATTTCATTTTATTTATTGAAAAAACCCTGCTTTTTTTGTTTCATTGAAATCAAATACATAAAATCTATAGCCTATACTCATTATTTACTGCTAGACCAAGCACCAAACCCACCACTAGCAAAGTTGAATAATGTATCTCCAAATCTTTTAACATTATCCTCAATGGTTCTATCTGTTGAATGTCCGCCATTCAAATCATCAATGTTTCTAACAACTTCTATTCTGTCTATTTCTACAACAATACCACCCACAATCATCTCCTCCAACACAGACTGTAGGGTTTGCCATCCAAATACCAAGTCTAATTCAGTAACATCTACATAACATAAATTCAAACATTCAACAAAACTATGAATCAAATCAAGCATTCTCAATGGTGATTCCTCAGGATCAACTAGCAAAACAAAGTAAAGCCCCGAATACTTCTTGTACACAATCTGGTAAGCCCCCTGTGCTTCAGATGTTGTTAGAAAATTTGTTTTTTGACCTTGTGATTCTCCCAGTTTAATCCTGCTGTATATCTGTTCATATAATTCTTTTTGCTCACTCAAAGGTAAAGCAGTATAATGCTTCATAAGACGGGGTGTCCCGTGATTGTTAAACATCAAAACAGAATGTATCATATCTGTGTAAAGTACTTTTAATTTGGTGTTGTATCTTAATCTTTTGAATTTTTAATATTTAGAGCTAACAAAAAAAAAAAATGTATATATGCCTAGTGGAAACTAATTAATACCATAATTGAAGATTAAAAATGCACGTGACGTATTCCTTAATAATTATATCAATAAAGTTCTTCAGTCGTATAATCGTTATAAATATAATTCTTTATATATAATCAGCTGCTTATCATACCATTTCGTTGTAGATATATGGAGTGAATATCTTAGCAGCAGTATACAAAATAGCAAAACCTTCAAAGAAGGCAACTGGGAAACCCATAGCTCCCTTCTTTTCGTAGTTGATGTATATGGAGTATAAGGCTACAGCAAAGAATACTTTAGTCAACAAGAATGGGTTTGGTAGAACACCAGCTAAGAACATAACAGGCTTTTCTAGGCAATCATCCCCTCTTTGGAAGTATGCAAAACAACCTTGTTGCAGCATTATTAAGTATTTGTTATCGGCAGCAAATAACGAGTATAAGGCAATAGAAAGAACGTTTATGACAGAATCGTATTTCTTTCTTTCGTAATGGAAGTCTAATAACTCATCAAGCACAGTTTCTCTGTCTGAGAAGTCCAAATCTCCAATCATCTTCATTAATAAAACAGTATCTTTCAAACCAACTGTCATACCACCACCACCTAATGGATGTCTCATGTTAAGGGCATCACCAATGACACATAAACCAGTTACGTTATTTTGTCTGGCAGTGACAAATTGATTAGGCATTGATCTAAATTTACCTTCTTCTAAAGCCCTATCAAAGCTAGGTCTCAAGCACTTAGGTATATGTGGTTGAACAGATGTTTGCATCCATTTAGAAACATTTGCAGGTGCCTTTTTATCGTTAAATGCACACAAGATTCTTGTTTCTTCTGGAGATATTTGATATACCAATATTGGAGAGTGTTCAGTACTCAAAATAACATTACCGTTGTATTTAGCAGGGACGTCAGCATTAAACAAAGACATACCAACAAAGGAAGACCCAGCGGAGGTTTTAAAGTCAGAAGCTAATTCTCTTCTATATTTGGAAAATACACCATCTACTACAAAGGTGATATGGGCTTTGAAGATACACTTACCTCTGCCATTTGGAACATCAACTCTAACACCAATAACTTCACCAACTTTGTTTTTCATGACTTCAATGACATTTCCGGCTAATGGGGTGACATTAGGTTCTTTCAAACACATATTTCTTAAGTTGGTTAAGAATCTACCGTGAACAAAAGCAACACCTCTTTCTCTGTCGTTGTTTTCAAATTCATCGTAGTCCAAAGTCTCGTCATCTGGTAGCAACTTGTCGTTACCATCATGAACAATATCTTCAGATAGTAAATTCAATGGGCCACTCTTTGACTTGTGGGAATATTCAATGTTTACTTGTTCACCATTGTACATGACAGTGTACCCAGAAACAGGTTGGGCATTGATGTGGTTGATAGCTTGGATCATACCAAGTTCTCTTAGGGCTCTAACACCACCTGGTTGCATCAATTCACCAACAATTCTGTCTGGTTCTTGCCATTCTCTTTCAACAATTAAGACTTTTTTACCCTTTTGTGCCAAACATTTGGCAATGCAAGGACCGACAACTCCGGCACCAATGACAATTGCGTCATAGGTGAAGTCTTCGTCAGCTTCAGTGTAGAACTTTGGGTCTAATGGTTCAACTTCTTCTTTTAAGAAATGGGACATTCTTATAGGTTTGTATTGTGTGGTCATTATTAATGTTATTTTTTGCTTTGATAAATTATGTTGTGTATATTTGATGTTATTCACGATTACCTTAAATACTCTGGAAAGTGAGCTAGATAATTAGATTTTTTTGTTGTTGTTTTGATGATCGTTTATAATATTAATAAAAGAAATTATCCTAAATTAATTCAAGTGAGCAAAAAATGACTTTTTGGCAAAATTTAAACTTTATAAATTCTTAATAAATCTGGTTTAATGTTCTTTAATATAAACGATATTTATATTATTTTCTTACTTACAGATCACTGTGTTCTACTTTAACCTTATTTTTTTCGGGTAAATATTAGTTAAACTATTTACTCAATCAACTGTAATATACTTGAAGCTTATTGAGCTGTGTTTATTGGGTATTTGGTCGAATGTATGTTGGTCTATTTTCAAAAAAAAAAAATTTAGTCTAAAAATTGTTACGTCTTATTCGTTGCTTTTTCCCTAGGGTAGAATAATGTCAAAATTTGATTGCTTTTTTTCTCTCTCTCGCGGTACCACGTTAGCTTTTTGAAACATGTGATTTATTGCTACAACGCTTATTACTTAAAACGGATATATGAGATATTTATAAACGATTGTATATATCGGTGTTAAGCTGTAAAACGGTTTCTATTCTATCAAGCAAATTGATATATTGGTGGTGAGAGTCATCTATAAGAGCCTTTTGAGGCTTCATTTTAAATGAGTTTATCATTAAGGATTTGATGCCTTCGTATACGGATATTAGCTCTTGAAAGTTTATTTCCGATTTTTTGGCCTCTTCTTGGTCGTACTGCAAGTTGAATACAGAGTATTCATTTCCTTGGTCTATTTCCTTCAAAGGAAACATACCTGTGACCTGGATCATTTTTGAGTTTTTCTTTTGCAGCTTTTTTGGTTTTTTGGCTTTTTGCTCTACACTAAACTGGGGCATGACTCTTTCTTGTACATAATCTAAGTAATCATCAATATCTGAGGCTTCGTCATCATTGATGGTTTTGACATCCCAGTAATCTTCATTAATCAATCTATTCGATTTTAGTCTGTTTTCATTCGTTTTGTACCATGCAATCCATTGGTTGACATTCTTGCTAACAAATATTTTGGCTCCGTCATCAAAATTTTTACTAGCAATGTCATCTTTTTCTATTGATTTCCTATATTCTATGTTTATCAATGTCTTTACAGTCAAGCATATAAGACCTAATATTGTTAATTCGTTGTAATTTGTTATTGTATTGTTACCTGCCTTCTTCATCTTCGGCAAAATCGTTACCTTTTTCTTGAAACTATCCGTAGTTTCTATTAGGTTAATTATTATTTTTTGTAAATTTGTCTTTTGATTATGGAAAATATCTAAGTTCAAGTACTTAATCATTTTTATCAAAAACTGTTTCCAAGGAAAGTCAGTATTAAAGTTCATGTCCTTTGATTTTGATAAAGCACTGCTGAAATTCAACTCTGTCACTACAAAACTCAATCTTTTGTAAAATACCAATACGTTGTTTTCAGGAAATACTTGTTTACCTGATATTCTTTTGATAAAAAAGTTAGGTAACTTATTAAGTTTTAGATCAAGTGGAATCAACTTTAAGCAATTTAAGTGAGGCAGTTCAAAACATTCAATCATCTTTATGAAATCGTTCAAAAATATCTCTAATTTCATCAATACGCATAAAACTAAATAATGAAAACATAAAAGTGTCACTAAGTCTAGTTTAAGCAAATTCATCTTTTTACCTTTGGAAGACATCATCTTCTTCAAGTACATGTACCATATCTTGAAGATCAAGTCTTGATAAATTTCTTTTTGAACGTCATCCAACTCCAACAATAATCCTATTCTATAAACTTGCCACTCCAAAATTTGTTGGCAAATGCTAAAATACAGCTGCTTACCTTCTTCTCCGTATAAAATTTCTCTTTCTCTTCTTCTTTTGGCCATTACCTTTGCATAGCCTCTTTTCAATGCTTCATTACTTGTGAAGTTACCTCTTGAATCTAGTCCCAACTTCAATCTTCTAATCTGCCCTCCACCACCACTCTCTGGCACAGCATCATCCTCAAACTCAAAATCATTGTGCATGATGTGACCATATTGACAGGTTCTTTGTCCATTTAAGGAAAAGTACAAATTCGATGGACAATTATCCACACCACAAATGGGCCCCCTTCTGTATACTCTTCTAGGTTGAGAAGACTGTGTATTTGAAGGAATAGAAATTGTGTTGTTGCCAACTTTGTTCAACTTCTTTAAGTGTGAAGACTTCGATGATATTTTCCTCTTACTGGTTCTATGGCTTGTTATGGGCTGGGATGATGATATGTACTTGTCCGTTCTTTTTCGTTTTTTCTTCGGTTGACTGGATTGGAATCCTGAACTGTTATGCTTCAGCTTCATTCTTGTATATATGGTTATAATCTGCAAATTTTATGAGTATATTTTCTTCTATTTGTTTACTCTTCGAGGAATATGCTTACGGATATAAATTTACTTCTTTGAGACTATTCGTCCTCAATGCTAGATTTTTTTTTTTTCATTCAAAAAGAAAAAGGCCATCATGAAAAATTTTCATACACTTTCGTTTTCTTAAAATGGTAATCAATGAATATGATTTAAACAGAATTGATTAAGAAAGACCAAAAAAAAGCTAAAAGACATTATACATATCTTTTAAGTATTAACAAGAAAACAAATATACAAAAAAAAAAATACATAAAAAATGGCTTTCGGTGGTTTATTCGGCACTTCTGCTTCATCCTCTCCAGTTCCTCAACAACCTAAATTCGACTCTGAAACAGTCGCCACTATTTTGGAAATACAAACTAAAGTTCAAGAAGAATTTGCTATAGGTACTGCTAAGACTTTGGTTGATCATGCTACAGAACAATGTTTCACCAAATGTTTGAAAGCTCCATATTCAGTCAACAGCTCAGGTTTAGCCCAAGATAACAACTGTGTTGAATCCTGTTTGGCTAAGTACTTAAGATCATGGAACGAAATATCCAAGGCATACGTTGGTAGATTACAACAACAACCTCCAAACTAATAAATATATATGTGTGTAAATAGAAGAAATCTTTTAGTATAATCTTAAAATAATGGAATTTTTTTTTTTTTTTTTTTCAAAAGTAAATGAATACATAAATAAATAATCAATAATGTTCATACTCCATGACAATCATGTTTTCCCAAATGACTACCATTAGCTGTATGGATGTCATAAACACTTATTAAATGTTTTTTTGTTTTTTTTTTTTCTAAATTTTTTTGTTTGTTTCGTTAATGTATTTATTCATCATCATCTTCGTCAGCAGAAGCACCTAACTTGGCCTTGACATCCTTCCATAGCTTACCTTGGTTGTTGTTTTCAATAACCTTGGTGATGAAAACATCATAAGATGGTTGGAAAGCAAAAGCACCGAATAAAATGGCAGTGACGTAAGTGGCGTTTCTCTTGAAAACTAAGTTGTATAAAGAAGATTGGAAAGACTGTTTTTGTGATAATTATGGTGTTGTTATTAAATTATTTGTTAGTAAAGGTTATATTCTTTTGAATAGTTTGTAAGTTGAGGAGTTGAATGGTTTATGATGAATTATGGGTTATTATGTGGCAATGTCATTAGCAAAAAGTTGTTTTGGCTATGAAATTTCGTAGCTTTTCATTAACTTGAAGGTACTCTGATTTTTATAAATATTCCAATTATCAATTGGCAGTATACTTCAGTAAAAGATAAAGCCTGTTCTTTTCATTGATCTGTAAAATTTATCGTTGTTTCATAAACCATCAGTTTAAAATTTTTTAATTTAGTTTTCAAATGAAAATTTCATTAATCTTCCTTGTTATCTAGTCTACTTCTGATTATTTTACAGCCTTGTTGAAAGTATTTGACCACTTTGTCGAATTTGTTCAAACTGAATTCATCCACTTTTTTGTAATTATACTACTTGGTGGAATTCATCATTCATAAAGTTTATTTTTATTTTTCTCTTCATGTATTGCCATTGCCTCTTTGTACTGCCCTCTAAGAAAGCCCATTTTCAAAATTCTTTTCCCATATAAATCCCTTCTGAAAATCATCAGCATGCAAGTTATATACTCTACATACCATTGTGTTTATTATCAGTGTATATAAAGGTTAATCCTTGGTTGTTTCTTCCAACTTTCAATAATTCATTTAGAATATTAGAAAAGCCAAAAAAAAATATACCGAATCTCTAGCTTAACAAAAACACAGCGAAAATTTTTCTTCTCCTACTTTGAATGGCTTAAGTCCGAAAACCCCTTAACAGCCTTTATTGACCAAAAACAGTATTTACCCGACCACAAATACCCTTTGAAAAAATCCATTTTTTTGATTGGCTCACTGCTGATTGCTGGTGCACTTTTTAATTAATGGAGACCGCACCGTTTCCACCCAATTAAATCCGATATGAAACTCTTAAAGTAGTAAAATATATAGGTGATTTACTCAGATTGTTAGCACGCTTTAAATACGGACATAACTGCTGTAGTAATCAAGCAAAATCAAGAGGTTCAAGTTATCCTTATAATCAATCTTGTAAGTGGAGAAGTCCCCCGTTTTTGTCATCATATTGAACTGAGTATGATCAGGACCACTGTAGAAATCTCTAGAATCACATTTTTTCGAATACTTTTCATTGGCATACACCAATCTGTTGTGTAAATGGAAAGCCAGAGCAGGAATCTTGATTGTTGACTCTAATTTTCTTCTTTTTGGTGAATCTTGCATTTGATCAAATATAGCATCCATCATTATTTTTCTTTCAGCAGTGACCATTTCATCTTCGAAAACATTAAAAAACATCAACTGTCTGATTTCCAATGGTGTGATGGTTGCTGAGTGAGCCACCATGTGCACCATATTGGTATAGGCCAAGTCATCTGTTCCCAAATACAAAGAGTACAAATCTACTTCATTGTATTCTCTCTTTTCATTTTTTATATTGTAATGGTGGTTCAAGTTCTTCATGGTATCAATTCCAACATGTCTGATAACATCTCCTGAAATTTCCAAGTTCAACCATTTTTGATTCAAATTGTCATATCTTTCTTTATTTAAAAATACAGGTGTACTGTTGGCTTTTATGGCATCAACTGAACATTCACCATGCTTATTCAGATATGGTGCTGTTCCACTTCCAAGAATAAACATAGACATTACCCACGGTTCCAAAGATTGATAAGCCATGACTGTTTGCAAATGATTAGTTACTGGATTCAAAATTAATGAAGAAAATCTACTTCCTGTACTGTACAAGTTCTTACATTTGTTATTGTAATGTCTTCTTAAACAGGTTGTAGACAAGGCTTCAGGCTCAAGTGATTCCACATCACTAAGTTGGAATACCTCACCTCCACATTCCAAACATATTTCATAATTTATAGAATCCACTAATAATCTGTTGGAGCCATGATCACTAGTGTATGGATTGAAAACAATTTCTTTTTTTCTAATCAAGTAATCATTCAATGCATGCTTCAAGTCTAAAAGTTTGATCAATCCAGTATCTTCACCAACAAAGAAGTTGAAGTAAAACTTAGCGTAATAACAATTAGCCAAATGACACTTGGCCTGATGCATATAATTATTGTTAAGTGGAACCTTTATTCCATCCAATGTTTTCATGCTGCTCATCATAGCGTGATCATGTTTACAAAAGGCCTTTCCTTCAAATACAAAAGTAGCTATACTTGTGTATTTGGCATTGGATATTTTAGTGATTAAATAATCACAGTACTTTTCATCATCATATTCAAAAATAGATGGATCAGTACCATCATTCAGTCTTTGGCCATTAATTGTATCTATATTCTCAGCATTCTTGGTGCCGTATAAATTCAACATTTTCATAAAGATAATGGTCTTTCTTAGTAGTACCTTAAATTGTTCCAATGCTAAAGTATAGCACATCGATTTTAGCAACTCTAATCTTTCATTTTGACTCAAATGCGCATTTCCTTTAATACTGCTATTTGAAGAGCTATAGAAGTAATTATCCCTGGTTCCAAACAACACCTCAAAGACTTTACTATAACTACCTTTGTGATGTTTAACATCTTCATCTTGAATGAATACTATATCCAAAAGCTTAGGTCTTGCATAATTATACTTTTTCAAATGATATAGCTTATCTATATCGCATTTGGTTTCCAATCTTTCAGCATTCTCCAATTTAGCAGCAACCAAGTAAAAGGATTTTTCATAAATCTCGTTAAAAGCAAAAATCAAACTAGTTTCTATTGAATCTTCACTTAAAAAGTATCTATCAACTATGTATTGGAAACCTCTATTAGCATTAGCAATGTTATTAGATGCAAAGAAGTTAAAGCCCAAATGTTCATTGTTTTCTCTGTAAGAAGAAATAGCTTCTCCCAACAATTTTAATGTCTTGTATTGTCTTTCATTGAAATTCAAAAAATCCAAATATGGTTCATCTGACAATCTTGAGGATACTTCAATCATAGAAATAGAGTTAGCTAAAGTATTGCTTAGTGCAAACATGACATAATTGTTGTCAACAGCAGAAATTTCTTCAGCAGTCAAATCAGAACCGGTGTAACCAGAACGCAAAAAGAATTGCAACATGATATTTTTGTTGATAAACTTCAATTTTTCATCGTCGTGATCTAAATTCAATGAATTTTCAGGGATCAACTTATTAGTAAACAAATCAACAAGCTCATTATTTTGTAATGGCAGGTGATTATTAAACATTGGTACAACACAATCTGACAAATTTTGGCAAACCGGACAAGAAAAGTACTTGAAACTATGACCAAAATCATTAATACCAGATTGTATCAAGTATCCTTTCAAACATGACAAATGGATTGGATGATTACAAGAGACTGCGGCTTTATCAAAGCCATAATCCCCACCAGTACTTGTGGATGCAGAAGCCATGTAATAATTTGAATCATCATTTCTTGAATCCTTCCATTGATTCTTAAAATCACCATTGACATTTAAAGGACGTATAGCTGGAGTATTGTCAAAAAAACATGGTACAACAAAAATATCATCATTATTGGTTTCTTGACATGATGAACAAATAATTGTCTTTTCTTCATCAACGTGTTGCATTTCATAATCATGACTGCTTTCTAAACCTTCACTGCTTTGAGTTTGCAAAAACTTGGCTTGATTTTTTTTAAATTTAGATAATAAAGCATCTTGTCTTTTTTTAATTAATAATTTCTTTTGAGCAGTAGAATTTTCTTGATTTTCGATAAAGCTTTTTCTTCTACCAGCTAATTCATCCAATCTTTCCTCTAAGTTGTCAATAAAAAATGAGGCCCTTAGGTGATTCATAATGTAAGTGCTTTCGGATGCCATGAATAACTTAAAAACGGCAATGGCTTTAGACTTGACAAATTTGTTACTATCCAAAATAAAACCTAGTTTGAATAAGTTGTTGTAAATTTTATTAGACTTCAAGTTATTAGGAATAAAAGTCTCATCCTTGTAAAATAGTCTGTTATCCAAGATGACTCCATGGATTAAATGCAAAATATTCAAAGATAAATCTAAAGACAACTTTGCACTAGCATTAGCCAAGCACTCTTCAATACATTGAGCAAATAATGGTTCGTCTGCAAAGCTAGAAAATTTCAAAACACCATTTTGCAAATCCTCGTATTTTCTTAACTTGGGTTCAATAACAAAACCATCGTTATTTCTGGAACCAATGACTTTAGAAACTGTTTCAACAGTGGCAAAACCACCAAAACCGGATCCAAACACATTAATCATATCTATTTCGCTATATATTTCTTTTTTCAACGAAAAAGTACCCTCACCATTAATACCCTTTGGAGCTTTGTAGTCAGCAACTTCATTCAATACAGTATCTAAAGTAAAATACAAAGGATGATCATTCAACAACTCAGATAATTGAGAGTACTTAATAGGTGGATTTAACAAGACATAAACAATGTTAGCTCTGAATAATTCTTCTTCCCTACGATTATTGTTTGAAGTTGGTAAAAATCTGTTTCTTTCACTAATAATCAAATAAAGGTTGGAAATCATATTGAACAACATATTTTCATTCTTGTCATCGTATTCAATGTTATTAATGCTAAAGGCGAAATCATCAGCTTTTAAGAAACCCCACTTGTAAAAGAATGAAGCTAATCCTTGTAGAGGGTTCAAGATCACAGCTAATTGATTTAAATAAATATCAATCAAATAAGCAGATGATCTCAGTTGATCTCTATAGAACTGTAGTTGATGAACTACAGAAAGACCATTTCTGACCCATAAACCAACAGATGCTTGGGAATGTAAAGATAAAGTCATCATTGGATCATCAGCAACACTCATTAAGAGATTTCCGTTTTGGAATAGACTTTGAATTTTTTCAAATGGATAGTAAGTTAATAATGTACCTAGTAATGTATGCAAAGGATTCATGTAGCTAACTCTATCGACATGTGGTAATTTTTCCAAGATTTGTACAACCTGACCATTTTCTAACTTATATTCAATAAATTCATTACGAAGATGATTAAAATGAGCTAAAAACATCAGCACACTTTCTTGCATATGTGATGAAAATGAGGAGTTGCTTAGCAATTTATTGATGCTGTTCACTATAGTGTATAAAGACATAGAATACTCAACATAAGTGATGAAAAATTGATCTTCTCTTAAAACATGCTCACCTTTTTTTCTTCTTAATTTATAAGCTCCATTAAATCTTTGTAATAAACAGAAAATACCAAACAAACAATCTGGTTGAAGCACTTTTTCCAAATTATCAACATTAGAAATTATAGTCTCCAAAGCATATAGAGATTGCTTGAAAGCAACATGGAACCCCTTAGAAGCATTGAACACAATGGGCTTTTTAAATAAAAAGAATTCATCATTACGTGTACAGAAATCATCAAAGATTGTTACAGCAGCCCAGATAATTTTAGAAAACCCATCATTGGAAGCTAAATGGTCCACGATGCTTCTATTAGAAAACATTTGAGTAGTGCATTCCTTCATTAAAGTCAATTGAGGTTCTCTATCTAAGTAGGCAACAATGTCCAATAAAGCAGCATATATCTCAGCATATTGATCAGCAATGATATTCTTGTATGCATCATTGGTTGCTAAAACAGACAAATATAATTGGGCAATTTCTTGTCTCAACAATTTCCACAATTTAACATCTAGTAGTAAAATACTTTGTAATCTTGAAGTATTGTCTCTTGATTTTTTGGACATTTGAATAGGATTGTAATAACTTACATTTTCGTGACCTTTGTATTCACACTTACAATCAAGGGTTAGATCTGTAGGTAGTCCTATTTTTATATCATTTAATTGTATATCAAATCCTCTTTTATCTAACAAGTTGTAGTAAGCTTCACTGCAATCATAGGTATCAGATGGAGGCTCCAAATAGTGTTTGTCACTTGCCTCACTAGACTTAATCAAAACAGTAGTAAGAGCTAGTCTGAATTCCTTTTGGAAAATAGGATTTTTAAGTTCTAAGCAGTGTTTAATACCTTTTATAATACCAGCACACAAATTCATTTGAACCAGAGCATTCCAGGTCACAATTCTAACTGTGAATTGTTGTTCTTCGTAATCTCCAGCTATTTCATACAAATATTCAAAAGATTCAGGTCCAGAAATGATACTGAACCCCTTATAATCAATGTCTGATGAAATATTGCTACACTCTTCAACATTGAATCCCAAATCGGATAAAACAGCATCCACATGGGAAAAGGTATGATATTCATCATTAAATAATATCAAAAAATATCCGTTTGGTATATTTCTTGTCTTATCATCTGTTTCAATACTTAGATTAGCAGTATCTTCAAGGGTAATGTGATTATATTCGTTTTCATAAAGCGGAGTAAGATGTGGCAATAGTAGTTGATTGGACATAAAAATTTCAATAAAGTAATCCAAGAACGAGCTTAAAAGATATTCATAATAAGATCTTTGATTCCTAAAGTAGTCCACATCTTCTTTAAAGTTGGGATCTGTTTCATAGTCAGGACAATTAAAATCAGCCTTACAATTCAAGTTATTTTTCCAAGCATCATGATCACCGCAATCACAAATACCTGATGTCTTTTCAGTGGTAGATAACACCATGACGTTATGGTTTATATGATCCTCTGGGTTAAAACATCTGTAACATAAAACACAAGTATCATCCATCCCACATTCTTGACATCTATAAATTGGTTGACCGAGATCAAAGCCTTTACCACAATTTCTCCCTTTATGGGACTCACCATCGTTAAAGTGTTTATATTTTTCAAATTTTTTAGGGTTCTTCTGTTTTAAATGTTTATTAAAAGATAGAGAATCATCAGCAATTGAATATTTGCCACCGCTTTGAACAATAATCAACTGCATCACATTTAAACGTTTGGAATAAAAGAACGTATCGTATTTATTCCAAGCGGTCCAAACATTAGATTCGTCTAATTTCAACAAATCAGGTGCTTGTATTTCTATTTTCACATCACTTCCTTCAAACTTAACAAATTCTCTTTTTGAATCTAGTTCTAATCCTAAGTTTGGAAAGATCTTGTCGTATGGATTAATATCTGGCACTTGATCATTGATTGGTAGCTTATTTTCATCATTATCGAAACATAATAAATATAGTAAAATTTCAGCTGCTGTGAATTCAAAATTTTGCATGTCCAAATTAACTTGCTGAACTGTCGCAGAAGCATTTGAGGTTAATCCTCCCTGTTTAAGAAACTTTATAGTATCTTCGACTCTCTTTTTCAAATGTCCTGCAACGCTATCTGCGTATTCGTATCCTTGATTATGTGTGTTCATTTGTAATAAGGACCTTTGTCAATATATGTTTTTTTTGTTTTTTTTTTTTTTCTAGAAAATACTTAATATCTATTGGAATATCCTCGATAGGAATCAATTTTCAAATTCTTTAGTTTGGGGTTCAATATAAGTTGTTTGTTGCAACTAAATTTTTAAATATTATTTAAATTGTTTGATTTTTTTTTTGAAAATTGTGTTCCCGTGTAATTTTTATATCCGCTAATTGATCATACATATATGATTAAAAAAAGGTCATATTTAATTAAAAATCATTAAATGAAGCACGTCATTAACTCCGAGGAAGTACTATAAAGAAATCACGTGTATTGAATATAAGAAACAAGGAGACCGTGCTCAAGCTTTTAGTCTTCAAATGATTGAAATATTATTAAGGCAATATATATATATTTCCAACAAAGCTATCATACTTTGGTTTCTTCTAGTTTGTCGGCAACTTCGCTTACAGCTTCAATGGCTGGAGAGGCTTCCTTGGCCTTGTTACCAGGGTAGAAAGAACCCTTATCTTTCTTTTGCTTAACCTTCTTAGTTTTTTCCTTGACAGGTTCTGGGTAACCTTTGCTAGAAGCTTCTTGGAATTCAGGGCTGTTTTTCAATTCTTCAATGATAGGAGCCAACAATTCATTGATGGCATCAGTAACACCAATCTTCAAATCTGGAGGAGATAGCTTTTCTTCCTTGAAGGCTTGTTTCATTTCTTCAAAGGAAGTGAATGTCATTGGACCACCAAACTTTTCAGGTCTATCAATGAAGAATTCAAAAAAGCCTTGCTTGTCATTTTTTAGTTCTTGAATAGGTTGAATTACATATTGGATGAATGACAATAAACCATTGTCATCAACATTTCCTGGAGCACAAAAGGCAGTATTGATTTTCTTCTTAACAGCCTTAGGTTCTTCAATAATATCGATCTTGGAGTTTGGATCAGAAGCACTCATCTTACCACCTTGAGTCAAACCTGGAACCATTGGGTTCATCATATGAGCTCTCTTTTTGTAACCTAAACCAGGTAGATTTTCTTCAGCTAAAACGAAGATCTTTCTTTGATCAACACCACCAAATTGAGCATCGACCTTTAAGAATTCTTCATCCAAAGCTTGCATTAATGGATAGATTAAACCAGATAATAAAGGATTGGAAACTTGTTTAACAACATCGGCACCTGCTCTTTTGGCATCGTTTTGGGATACTTTGTTGGATAATCTGAAGATGTCCATTGTGTATTCAGCAGACAATTGGTAAGAAGAACCAACAACAAACTTTAACTTTTCAATTGGAACATTGATAGACTTCAAAATAGCCTTGATACATAATTCGTAGTACTTGGCTCTGTGGTTGACAACTTCTAATGGAGCTTTCATATTGTCCAAGAAGGCGTGTAAATCAGCTAATAAAACCTTGACTTCACATCCTGCCTTCAAAAAATGGGCTAATTTGGTCATTGGAACTAAGTATCCACAATGAACCTTACCTGTTGGTGCTGTACCCCAGTACAAAGAAAGTGGTCTTTCTTTCTTTTCCAAGACTTCCTTGATGATTTGCCCATTCAAGGTTTCTTGTAAATTCTTGGTGATCATATCATAAGCTTCATCTGTGCTTAAACCGTTAGTGAATGACATTATTCGCTGCTATGTGTGTATGGTCTTATTATTAATTCAATCATTCACTATACAGTATATTAACGAATACTCATCTATTCAATGACTAATCATACCGCTGTATATATCGAGCTGTTGTTTTTTTTCCTACCTAGCGTGAAACGTGAAAAATTTTCGTTTTTCAATGTGCGTAAAGGGAAGGTTTCTAATGGAAAAATGCCCAATTATTAGGTTGAAATTGAGTCATAATGACATCAAAGGGATTATTTTTGAAGTGAAATTAAGTTTATATAGTTCAGTAACTTGATTATTGAATAGTGGTGTTTTTGAAAAGCCAAATTCTGTGAAAAAATTACGGTATTTTGAGGTTTTTAAGCTGGTTTGTTGTGAAAAATTGTGAGTAATTTTCAAGATTGGTAAGCCTGGAGAGCATCTGGATTTTGCTTTACACGTGACCTATTTGTAGGCTTATATCCGAAAATCGGATATAAGCATATGCCAAACGGACACACCGCTATTTTATCGTGACTGTATGTCCAAAACGGTGGTTTTGTTCAATAAGACAAGAATATAAATTGTACAATGGGTTTATTTCTCACAGGAAGAATACTACTTCTGCAAACACGCCTTTTAATCAAAAATGGCACCGGTCTTAAGTTATTATGATATTAAAATAAGTCACGTGCAAGTGAAAAAAGAATCCAGTGCTGAAGTGATCGGAGATAAAAAACATTGTCCAGAGATCAAGCAAACGCTGTCTAGTTAAATGTACAGAGAAACAACAGCCATTTACGCCAAAAAAAACAAACATTTTACAGCAAATAGCTTTTAAGACCAAAACTCCAGATATATTACTTAAAAACGAATACCACAACAGTCTAAAAATGTGGCAAAACTACGCATTTTCTTATGAACATTAACAAACTCACGTGACCAAATAACGAGTTTATATCCGACTAAAATTTTTTTTTCCACATTTATGAGCATATTATACCTTCATTATTTTTTTTTCTATGCTTATTTCTACATACACATTTCAAAACACAGAAAGAAGAAAGATATTATGTAATAACCACTGAATATCACCAACAACTAAACATCAGTAACTCAGAAAGAAGGAGTCAAAAGTCGTATTAGGTTATCATTTAGTAAAAAAAAATTAATTAAAAAAACAATAAGAACATTTATTATATTTTAATTCAATAGTAAGTTTAATTATAATAATATAACTTAAAGAGTAGAAACGATGAGTAGCAATACAAACGGAGCAAATGCGTTAGCTCAGCCTAGAATAGAGATAAGAGGGAAACCTGACACACAAGGTAAAAGATTAGTGAAAAAGGTTAAAAAGATTGCTTCTCCATTTATCAGAACAGACTATGTAAGAAGACAATATTTAAAAACCAAAAACAAATTCAAGCGTGATTCTAATAAGAAGAAGTTGAACAAGGATAACGAAAAGGAAACAAAAGTTGTATTAAACAATTCTGATGATGAATACGATGAGTTTCCGCTTAGAGCCATCAAATTTGATGAAATTGCCAATGTCAAGACTAATATTTTGAAGTTCCAAACCAATAAAGTAATCAACGTTGAAAAGGATTTTCATCTTCCAGTTAGATTACATAGAAAAGATACCAGAAATTTACAGTTTCAATTAACCAGAGCCGAAATTGTTCAAAGACAAAAAGAAATCATTGAATATAAGAAGAAGTTACAAGAAGAAGAAAGTAAACTTCAACAAAAGAGAATAACCACACAGGAAGGTGATGCAGACAGTGACAGGACTTCTGAAAACACAGAATCTAACAATAACTTTGTTCCATTGGGTAAATCAATGATTCAAAAAATGATGGAAAACCAAAATCCATCAACCACAGCATCTCCATCTTCTACACCTGCTGATGAAGTTGATAGCGCATCTTTAAGACCATCTGAAGCTGGTAAAGTTATTTACGATGGAAAAGAAGGTTTTATCAACAGTGAGCTTAATATGGACAATGAAGAGAATTCAAATGCAGATGTGTTTGATGATGTTGCTCCAGATGGTGGTGCAAGAGTAAGAAGAGGTGGATGGTTTGGTAAAAGAAAAACAAGACAACTGAAAAAATACGATGAACATGCCAAAAAACTAAGATTTGAAGAATTTTATCCTTGGGTTTTGGAAGATTTTGATGGTTATAACACTTGGGTAGGTACTTACGAAGCTGGGAATTCTGATCACTATGTCATGTTTAGTGTAGAAAAGGATGGGAGTTTTACAATGTTGCCTTGTGACAAAGTGTACAGATTCACAGCTAGATCTCAATTTGCTACTTTGACCATTGAAGAAGCCGAAAAGAGATTTGAAAAGAAGAGACAATCTGTTCCAAGATGGTTGATGAAGCATTTGGATGATATTGGTACTACAACAACAAGATATGATAGAACTTTAAGAAAACTTAAAGGGGTCGATGGTGACAATCATGATAACCAGGATGATGAAGGTAATGTATTCAAAAGAGAAACTTCAGATAACGAAATTGACTTTGATGATGATTTCCAAGATGATGAAGAGGCTCCTATTATGGATGGTAACGATCAAGAAAACAAAGAAACAGAACAAAGAATGAAGAAAGAAATGCTTCAAGCAAATGCCATGGGTTTGAGAGATCATGAAGATATCATCGATGAATTAGATGCTGAAGATAATGGTGAAGTCGAAGATAAAAGTATTAAGAATACTTTGAAAAAGACTGATATGGGTGTATTATATGATTCTGACGATGAGGAAGAAAATCCTTATCTATCCAAGTCTGACATAGAAGAAGAAGAAAAAGAAAAGGAAGAACAAAACAAGGTTAAGGCCGAAGAGAAGTCTGATACTGAGAAACTTAAATCTCCTGATAAGAAAGTACGTAAACCTAGAAAAGTTAAAACAACTGTCAGAAAACATAAGAATAATGTAATAGTGATCAAGACGCAACCTGATATTTTGAAGAAGTTCCCACTTGGTGAATGGTATCCAAAGCCAGAAGAAGACTCTAAGCTAAATATAAGCCCTTCAAAGCAATCAAGTTTGGCTGTCTCCAATAAAACCGCAAGTCCAACCCCAGAAGATTCTTTGACTGAAGAATTGAGGGAAGAAGACATAATCAACATAATTAGTGCTAATCCTGGTAAACTGACATTAAAAGACTTGATCAAAGAACTAAAGCAAAAAGTTGTCATGAATGCAGATAACAAAGCCAAAATGAAAGTATTGATTAAACAATTAGTCAAGTTGAATAATGGATTTTTAGAGTTAGCTAGCACCAATAAAGTTGAATAAACAAGAAGTAGAATTTTTTTTTTCTTTACTTTTTTTTAAAAATAAATGTTATAGACATAAGCCTTAACTAATATATAATAATACTCTTTCTTTTTTTTTTTTAAAAAATATAAAGTTATCATTTGTTGTTGTTATTGGGGGGTTTTTTTTTGGTGAAACCTATTCAGTTGTTGTATATACAGTATTTATGCCACTACAACTAAGCCTTCTTCATCACTACTGTCATCAGCAGCTTCGTTTTGCTTTTGTAATCTTATTTCTTCTTCTTGTTGTTCCTCATCTACGTACGGGTTGAAATCTTCAGCCTTTTCAATTATATCTTCAACAGCATCGTTTTCAATTTCATCTCTCATCAACATGTTTACTACTCTATTACAAGTTTCTTCGATATCATCATTTTCTAAACCCATATTCTTGTGTAATTCTCTAATCAATGGATAAGTAGACTTTTCTCTCAAGTAATCTCTACATTGTTTTAAAGTACATAACAACAATATAGATTCTAAGTAAACGACAATGATATTGTCAACTGGATCTCTCTTTTTGTCTTCTTCCAAAAATTGTAATTCTTCCGGTAAATTAAACATTTCATCGTCAGTAAGTTTTTCTTGATCCTTGTGATCAACAATAGGACCTAACAAGAATGGCAGCAAATTTAAAGTTTCGTCAGTTAAAATATCATAATGCTTTTCGGAATCAAACAAGGAGTTCTTGATGGTATAAGCAACACCTTCTCTTCTGATCTTATCTTCTGGAGCTTCAAACTTTTCATTGAATGGTAATAATTTTTGTAATGGGATGACATCGTCATACTCTTGTAAAGTAATGAAATATTCTCTACCGGCTCTGAATCTGGATACATCAGCAAATAAGTAAGCCAAGTAATTAAAATTGGCATGCTTGTTTAATGATCTGTCATAACCTTTGACAAAACAGTCCATTAAGCAATCCATAACTTTGCTACTCTTGAAAATAGATTTATCAATGTTGGTGACTTCTTTGTGAGTTTCATCTATGTTGAAAATCTCTAAAATACCATCATCTTTAGCTAGATTACTCAATAAAATACACATTATATCGGCAGATGTGTTAGATAGATCAACAATTTTCCATGTTAAATACTTTAAATATCCTTTATCATTGCAAATGATTTCTCTTCTTAACTCATCATCAGCACATAAGTTCGATAAGATGGTTATGGATTGTTGAACCATAACTCTGGAATTCATTTTACTGATTATTTTCAAATCTGTGATAGCTCTGTTATTGTCATATTTGAAGATGTTAGGTTGTTGAGAGAACCCAACCAAATTTTGCAAGGCAATTTGTTGGACAACAGGTTGGTCTGAATGTAAAAATGACACTAATTCTTCTATTTCTGTAGGCATATTAGGCAATATTGGGGAATGTTGAGGGGAGGGTTTTAAATATTTATTTTGGGAGTATAGAGATGTTTAAGCATCATAGCCTAATAATTATTCAATTTTTAAAATTTACTAATAGTGAACAAAATCGCATATTACGAAAGAAGAAAAATTGGGAAAGAAGAAAAAGAAATTCTACGTATTTGAAAATTACCCTTTTAGGAAATTTCAATAATTTTCACTTTTTTGAACAATTTCATATAATTAATTTAATATTTTAAAAATATTAGAATTATATCTGGTAGAGAATAACTTTGAAGAGAGAAGTAATAGACATCCAAACAATCAAATACCAAAAATAACAGCAAAGAAGATACTATAATGAGTAGCTCTGGTAGTGTTGTTTTACAAAATCAAGGAAGTTACATTCCTCTATCTTTGATCACAAAGCAAGTCGAAACTGCTACTTTGAATGAATTTGAATTTTTCTTATACAATTTAAGATCAACCAATTACATCAGTCATGATACTTCTATCAATGACTACAGTGTTTTTGTAAACAAAATCATCAAATTATTAAAGAGCAATGTCATTTTTAATTCTTGGAAAGCTTTACAATTGATCAATGTTTTGTTCACTTATAATCCAATTGTTTTATGTTCTTTTTCCAAATCCATAATTAATGAGTTAGCTGAAAAGATTGAATTTATGTTCAAAAAGACAAGATTAAACAAATCTCAACAAAGCATTTTGTTTTTCAAGGAACTAATGTTCACAGTTCAAAACTTGATCAATTTGTTAAGAAACAAGGCTATTTTGAAAAGAGAAGTATTGACTCCTAACTTGGCTCCAATCATCAAGATCTTGATTAATAAGTTACCTGAAATAGATAACAGTGCCATAATTGAAATATTTGTTGACTTCTTAAAAGATATATTAGTCAACAATACCTCTGTTTTCAAACCATACGTCAATAAGTATCACAGTTTCTTATCAGGAAAGTTGTCCAAAGAAGGATCAATCCAAGATAAAATCATTGAAAACTTTGTTTACTGTCATTTAATCAACTTGAACTATGAAAATTCTATTGAAAAGAACAATGGAAACAATGCTGATACCAAACACTTAAAGACCAACTTAGGTCAAGTCCAATGGAATGAAACTATTAACGCTATCTTTTATGAAATGAAAAAGATCATTGCTTTATACCAAGATATTCTAAACATTGATGAATACACCAACAAACTTATCAATGACTTACCTGAAATCAACCCAGAAACCGAAAGTATCTTTAACTTTTTACCTTTATTAAACTTGGACTTTAACCAAGCTGACTCTCTATTTGAAATCAATTCTAGATTCCAATTGTTGGTAAAGTTATTAGAAAGCTTTATTACCCTTGACACCCCATTCCAAGTTAAGTTCAACTCATCTGTTATCATCAATATTAGTAATGTTGTATTAAACTTGCAAAACTTCAAGTTGTTGAAGGGTTTGAGAAAAGACACCAATGTCATCTCTTGTTTATCCTTAAATTTAGTCTCTTTAAGTTATGATGTTGGTTTGAAATTATTAGAAATGTTGTTGACAATGAAGGATGGTGTTTACTTAATGCCATTTAGTAAGCAAATCATGTCTATGCTATACAACTTGTTGATTCCTGTATTCAACCAAAACAAGAGCAACAACAAAAACACCAACACTTTCAGTTTAAACAAGGTCATGACTCAAAAATTAAACTTTGTTAAATTGTACAAATTTTTAATCAGATTGAGTAAAAGCAATGAAGGTATGTTCATATCCAACTTGACTTCCGAAGATTTTGAAACTTGGAATTCCTTTATGAACTTAGCTATTATCTTATTAAAGGATGATGAAAGTTTATACTTCAAACTACAAAACTACACAAATACCGTTGATCAACAAAATAATGCTGGTGGTAAAAAGAAAAAGAACAATTTGATGAAGAAGACAGATACAATCTCTGACATTTATACTTCACCACAAAGTTTCTGTTTCAAAAAACAAAATCCATCTGCTATTGAGGACCTATATAGCTTTTTGATTGAATCAATCAAAGAAGTCAGAATCAACACTAATGTTAGAAGTTTGATTGAAAAGGAAGCCATAGTCAACAATCAATTTGAATTGATGAAATATTTGGTTTTAAACCCATCTTTGGAAAGCTCCAATCAATCTATTTTACCTATAGTAGCATCTAAATCATCTGAAGACATAAGATACTGGTTGAAATCTATAATTTTACCAAGCTTACCTCAAAACTTTGTTCAACACTATGACTACCCAACCAATGAAGAACAAGTTAAAGTAGAAGACGAAGATATGGGAATTTGGGAAGATGATGCTGAAGAAGAAAAGAAGGTCACTGTTGATGATGAAATTTTAGAAGGCGAACCAACTTTGAAAAAACAAAAGATCACTGATAAAGTTGTTGAAATATCTGTTGAACAACAACAAAATGAAGCCAACAATGTTACCCCAATTCAAGTTGATATGTCTGAAAAGAAGGAAGACACTATCAAGATCGTTGACGCTGTTCAAGAAGACGAAGAAGACGATGGTAGTGATATTGAAATCCCTGACTTAGATTTATCATAATGTATGTATTCGATTTTTTATATTACTATATCGGAGTTAATCACCTTTTAAATCATTGACTGCTACCAAGTTTTTTTTTTTTTTTCCTTTTTCGTCGCTGCAATAGTAAGGAAAAAATCAGTGACAAAATGAAAAATTTTACGTCTTTCATTATGAATTTGAAAGTACTTACTGGGTTTAGAAATATGTTCGAAATGGTATTAAAACAAACCAGAACAAACTTCTATCTATATTAATATAACAAATGTCTACTGTATCACAAGAAATCCAAGCTAAAATCAACTCTTTGAGCACCAACCCTGAAGCTATTGCCCAAGTTAACAACATAATCCAAGTTGAAGACCAAAAATTCCAAATACAACAAGAAATTCATAACTTCACTAAGCTATGTTTCAATAACTGTGTCAATATCAACTCTTCAAACATATTAAATCCAGATTTGTCCGTCAATGAAAACCAATGTTTAACTGATTGTGTTGGTAGATATTTGGACGTTAACTTACAAATCGTCAAGACTTTACAAAACAGCAAATAATTTGATTAGTAATAAGAATTAACTGTAGTTTCATGTATATATTGTTTATAAAGAAAAAAAAAAAGAAGAAGGGACTAATTGTCTTTATATGAAAGAAACAAAGAAAACTAGTGATTCACAAGTTTATTTTTGTTTAATAAATCATTTTTTATGTTTTATCAGATATCTCTTTTAAATCGATGTCGATATTGCTATATGCTTTTTTCAAATTATTGAAAAATTCCTTTTTATCTGATTCTGTGATTATTTTATCAGATGTGTGCTTATTGAAAAGCAGATAGAAAATGATTAAATCATATTTGTAGAACTCATCATTATTGTCATATAAGGGCAAAATCTTGATGATGTCAAAGATGTACCTCAATGTTTGAATATTTAAATTTTTTAAATACTCTGGGTACATCTTTAATGGTTTAAAGGCATGCAGTACTCTACGAATATTGACAAAGTATTTATGATCTGCATTGATGTAATGGCTTTTCAGTTGTTCCAATATGTAGTTTAACATGGTTATATTTTCTGACTTTGTAAGAAGCAATGCAGGAATCATGGTGGAGATGACGTTTTCCGAGTATACTACTAGAACCATATTTTGCTGCTTGCTAAAACTCGATTCATTTGCAATGGCAGTATTGAAAGCTTCAAAAAGTTCTTTGATCAAAGGAAACGATATGGATATGGCAAAATGAGGTGGTATGTAGAAGAAGAATTGCTCGATTGTGGGCACTATATTTTCATAAAATTCCGTATCACCTTTAAATATGCTGTTTTTAGACGATTTTAAGTAAACGTTCAGTAGATGAAGCCCTAATGTCTTTACCTGTATTGATTGTTCATCCAAAAGATAGGCATAAATAGCATTTTTCGCCAGCATGTAATCATCCGTTTGACTAATGTAAAATTTAATAAGCTCTAAATATTTCTCTTGTTCAGCGTAAAATGCCTCATCGTCTCTTCCATTCAGATCTGAATATGTTGTTTTGATTTTATTCAAAGCATTTGTCTTTTTAGACTTAACATTAAACCTTTGTTTATAAAGGTTATCTAGCAAAAATCTCCTAACATCAACCACAAGCTCCTCGTCTTTGACACCATTCTGCTTACTTCTGCTGAAAAACTCCTCCTCTTTGCCACCATTCTGCTTAACTCTGCTCAAAAGCTCTTCCAAAGAAGACATTCTAATACTATGTTCGGTGTCTAAATGGTATATTTTTCACAACTAATTAATATTCAAGAAATGGCCATAGCATGTATATTTCAAAAAATTGGCAACAAAAAAAAGAGAGAAAAAAAATTCAATAATACACTATAAACAGTATGTTTGACTATAAATAATAAGTAAGAAAACCTGTACACGAATATTTGAACACTATATAACGAAAAAAAAAAAAAGAAGCTATAAGTTGAAGTAATTGCTGAATCTTTTTTGAGCCTCTTTGGTCAATGGCGCGTCATAGTTCAAGTATTTACTGAATAGAGCAACCGCGAACAACTTATGGCTACAATCACCTATTTTAGTATATTGGTTGGTCTTGTAATCACAGTGGAAAAGAGTTAGAGTGTTGTCTTTGTTTTTGAATATAAACAAATCATCGTTGATCAAAACAGACCCGTTTCTCTTCATACCATCGCTTCTAAAAGTGTTAACAGCATCTACCATAGCTGCAGGTTCCATCTTTGCTTCTTTGGAAGACATGGCAGATCTGATTAAACCTTCCCTTAAATGTTCGTATGTTGTATCTCTTAATGGAGTTATTCTGGCCATAAACTCGATATTTTCTCTTTCTAACATATCAACACATAGTTCTTCATCGAAATCAATCTGCTTGATGGAGTTTCTGGTGAAGAAATCATCAATTTTATTTATACTTTCGGAGTTAGAGTATATGGATAACGCATAAATTCTAAATTTCATGAATGTTACTGCTCTAACACCGTATCCCAACAAACTCCATTGAGATTCCTTGTTAAATGTATATTTTGTTTCTATATCTTTGATCTTTTTGTCTATTTTGACAGTTTTCTCGTTTATAGGAGAAGTACTGTTTTCTATCTTGTTGAATGAGTTGAAGTAATATATGTTAGCGGCTGAAAACCCACCAATAGTAGCAACTAGTTTGAAGTTTCTGATTGGAAATAATAGACCTTTTGGTCTAAATGCTTTATTAAACATCTATGTATATTATTATGTATGGTTATGCTTTTTTGTTTCCTCTTAGTTTATAGCACTTAACATACACATTTGACCCATTTTTCACTCTTAAAAATAATACGAAATTTCCCATATTACACTTTATGGGAAGGTGGGTAGAGTGAATTATAAAGAAGCGGCACGTGACTTAAAGTCTGAATTACTTGCAGATGTAATATCACTATGAACCATGGCTTTATATTAAATAAAATAAATATTTTCATTGATTTCTCTTGTGTTCTATATAAAAGTTGTATATAATCCCCTTTGTTTATAATCATAAAGCATCTTCATTGACATCATCGTGGAAGTACTTACCCTCAGTGGTTGGCTTTATAATACCAACTCTAATAACGAAATCACCAAAGTGTTCACCGTCTAATCTCTCAAGAGCCCATCTTTTCAAAAGCGGCTTTAATAAACTCAAAATTTCTTCTTCCTTGATACTTGATCTGAAAAGTTTATTCAATCTTTGACCGTGATAACCACCACCCAACATCAGGTTATAAGTATTTGGAGCCTTACCAACAAGAGCAATTTCAGCTAACCAAGGTCTTGAACAACCATTTGGACAACCAGTCATTCTCATAACAACAGAATCATGTCTCAAACCAATTTCTTCTAAGTATTCTTCCAACTTGGTGATCAAAACAGGCAAGTATCTTTCAGATTCAGCCATTGCCAAACCACAAGTAGGCAAAGCTACACAAGCAGAAGAAGATAATCTCAAACCAGAGAAGTTAGTGTTATCTAACTTATAAGTTTTCATTAACTCCTTAACAGTATTTAAGTTTTCATCTTCAATACCTGAAATCAAAACGTGTTGATTACCAGTTAGTCTGAAATGACCTTGAGTTTGAATACTATCGAAGAGTTGAGCGATCTTCTTGAAACCAGTCTTTTGCGGTAGATCTGGAGTGTCTTCAACTCTACCATTTTCAATGAAACAAGTGAAGTGATTCAAGCCGTTTTCATCTTTAGTCCAGCCAAAGAAATCAATATTCGAAGTGATTTCAAAAGGTCTTTCAGGATAAAAGGTCTTTCCCCATAGTTCTTCAGTTTTGGCTTTGTAAACTGGAATAGTCAAATCATCAATGGTGTATTTTAATCTAGCATGTTTTCTGTTAGTTCTGTCACCATTATCTCTTTGAACAATCATTACACATTCTATAGCCCTTGGAACATCTTCAGGCAAAACAAAACCAAATGATGAACCGGTTCTTGGATATGTCTTAACGTTGTTGTGAGTAGTACCCATACCACCACCAACATACAAATTGTAACCTTCAACAATTTGGGTTTCTGGATTTACAATAGCAATTAAACCAACATCACTTGACCAAACATCAACATCATTATAAGGTGGAACAGCAATATTGACTTTGAACTTTCTTGGTAAGTATGTAGGACCATAAACAGGTTCAACATCAACTAAAGCATTTCCACTAACCAAAGTCTTTTTCTTCTTAGGACCTTGTGTTCTAGATTCAAATATGGAGTTCCAGTTGTCTTCATAATCTTTTTCATCAGCACCTTCTAACCAAATTTCATGATAAGCAGTGGTATTTGGCAACAAATATTCAGAAATTGTAGCACCCATATCAGAGACTTGTTTGTGAACAGTTGCATTGGCAGGTAAAGCAGAAACCATAACGTTTCTGTTGACATCACCACAAGCAGCAACAGTATCCATTAAAGTAGAATTCATAGCTCTGATGACATGCTTTAAATTAGATTTAATAACACCGTGCAATTGGAAAGTAGCTCTTGTAGTAATCTTAACAGTACCGTTACCACTTTCATCAGCCAAACGATCTAAAACCAACCATTGTTTGGCATTAGCTATACCACCAGGTAATCTGACTCTAGACATGAAAATGTAGTATGGTTCAAGACCTTGAGCCTTTCTTACAGCTCTAATATCTCTTTCATCTTGCATGTAAATACCATGGAACTTTGTCAATTGTTGATCACTAGCAGAAATTGCACCAGTTGCTTCATTTTTCAAACCTTCAGCAATAGTACCTCTCAAGAAATCGGATTGTATCTTCATGTCTTCGTTTGTTAATGGTTTTGGTTCTTCAGCACCGTCTAAGTTAACATTGGCAACACCTAACTTTTCCCAAAGGGCTGTTTCCCATTCTGAATAACCAGTTTGGTAACCATCGGCGTCTTGATCATCACCTAATCCTAATTCAATCAAAGGCTGAGCACCTAAGACGTTGAAAACCTTCCATAAATCCTTGGCAGGCTTATTGTAATAATGAGCATCTTCTTTTCTTGGCCAGTACTTAGAGTCACCCAAACCAAAAACAGAAAAGTTTAAGTTAGGTAAATCTAACCCATCTACTTGAGCAGCTTTCAAAGCTTCAATAAAGTTTTTACCATCTTGTGGGAATTCACCTTGACCAGCAGTAGCAGAGATAAAAACAACATTACCTAGACCATTCAAAGAACTAATGGAGTCAATAGTTTCCATAGAAGCTGAAATACCCTTTAATCCTCTAACAGTTGCTCTAGCAGCCAATCTCTTAGCTAAAGAACTGGCATTACCACCATCGGAACAGTAGAATACAGTTAATGGAGGACCGGACAAACCATTAATCAAGTCATTGAAGGCACTATCGGCATTTTGTTGGATTTTGGCAGTAATTTCATCGGATTTGGTTTTATTCAAACTTTCTTGTAAATATTTAGGAATGGATTCACTTAACAAAGTCAATTTGTTTTCTTTTTCCAAGAATTTCTTTAGTTGCTCATTCAAAAAGTTGGATTTCAAAGTAAAGTTTTCCAAATTTTTAGCTTCATTGTTTGGATTGTAATTGTACAAAGGCCAATAACCAGACTCAACACCAACTTTAGTATCTTTCAAAATTTGCAATGGAGAAGCACTTTCAGTTTGATATGGTAAGTAAGCTAGAACGATAGATGGACCATTAAATTCAGCAGCTTCACCAATGGAAGAAATCAAGTGGGTGTAAGAAGCGTAAGCAGCAACAGAAGCAACGTATGCATATCCAAAGTTCATGGCATATAAACCAATATCTTTCTTTCTTTGGCCAATGCTGTTGACTACAGAGCTGTCTGATTTGACCTTTGAGTCTATGATTAATAAATTCAAATTAACATTGCTGGCTAATAAGTTATGAACACCAGAGTTACCTAAATCAAATGACCAAGAATCACTACCAATCAACCAATAACTTTTAACTAAGTAGTCATTTAGGTTAGCAAATTCCTTAATTATTGGAGAGTTGGTGGACTTTAAGAAATTGAATAATTTAACAGCAACTAAGTTAATTTCAGTAATATGACTTTGGTTGTAACTTCCTGATTTTACCAAGGTAACGTATTCAGTAATTAAATCGTTATGTTCAGATTGGATCAATTTTTGTAGCAATAAATCTTTTCTCTTTTTGATATGTAAGAATTTACCTATACCATATTCAGGAGAAGTATTTTTTAAAGCAGAGACATCTTCAAAGTTGTTGTTTAAAACTTCTAAAGATTCTTTATTGAAAGCTTGATATAAAACTTTGTAGTAACATTGCTCCAAACTCAATACTTTCAAAGTGATATTGTTCTTGTAGTTTGATGTATAGACTTCTTCAGCATAAAACAAAGCGTTCTTTTCTAAATTCAAGACCAATTGGTTGAAAATGTCAACCAAAGGAACTTCGTTATACGATTGAAAATTAGCTAACAATTGGAAGTAATCATTGACATGTGAAACTTCTAAGTATGGCTCCAGTAATGGGGATAAAGGAGTATTCAAAGAATCTTGAGAATAAATAATGAATTTGTCACCTGAATCAGTGAAAATGGATTGTAAAAATGGTAATCCATCCAAGATGACAGTTTCAGAAGAAACAAAAATCAAATATAAGTTTTCTGAGTCATCAACTTTTTTTTGTTCAACCAAATATTCGTTCAGGTTTTCAAATGGTGATTGTTGTTCAAAGATTGTTTTGATTTCTTTGTTTCTTAAACCTGGATTGTTCGACAAACTAGATTGAAAAACAAAACTCGTTTCTTTATTCTTAGCAATGTGGAAGATATCCTTTATAGGAAAGGTACCTTGCAATAAGTTCAAGAAAGAAACTTGACTTTCAGTTTTATTGATACTCATGTTTACCTTTTTTTTTTTCGGGGTTTAGTTTTCCTCAGTTACCTTTTTCTTGTTGTTATTTGTAATAATGTTTAAATGTATTTAACTTATATAGGATGAAGATCACTAATAAAAGATTGATCTAAGTAGCAATTAAAATGTGTATTTTTTAACACCACATTAAGCAATTAAACGAATGTGAAAAAAAACAACCAAACTAGTAGTTAAATATTTTCCTGTTAATGAATTATCAAGTTCTGCCTAAGTATTACTAAAGAGAGAAAAAAAAAAAGAAACTTGTTTAGTGTGACTATGTCTTTATTGGATTAATGCTGTGGATTAAGTTTCAATGTGTTAATTTCAAATAATTTTACCACAATTGTTACTATCATTTGAATTAAACCAAATTTATGATAAAGCCCACCACAATTTTATTATTGATTCCCTCCGAATACGCCTTTGTCTTTTTTTTTTGCTTGTTTTCACAGTGCGCACGTGACTCAGTACTTCAACAACGTTCTTATCTCCGATAATAAGATCACAAGCATGGAAAAGAACTATATTCTAATTAGTCGCCAGCCCATTTCCACTACCTTGGATATCAGCTACAAGCTTATTAATATCATCATCTGTAATAGTTTCTGTATTGACTGCTTTTATCTTTTCTAAAGCCGCATTGTACAAAACATCTAATTGTTTAGTCCTCTCTATATTCTTCTGTTGTAGTTTCTCTTTGATTATTTGTTTTAAGTATTCCATAACCAACTTTCGTTGTTCATCATCTGTATTGCTATCAGACATTGCAGCTTAAATTTAGTATCTTTGTTAACAATTTTTATTTATTCATGGGTTGTTTTAATTCATCTTACTTCTGTTTTGAAAATTGTATATGTGTATAAGAGTTGTTTCGTGAACTTAGCAAAAAAGCAGAAGAATGTGCATTAAAAAAAACGTGACTTATAAAACGTGACCTGCTTAGGTGTTTATTCAAATGCAAAGTGCCCAAGTGTTTTTCAAGGTATTGAAGTGCTGGTACTGCAGCATTAATATTATATAGCATAAAAAATGATTCAAAAAAAAAAGAGCTGTTCAAGTACCCACATATAATTGACATGTATTATTTGTGAACCTCTATTAATAAAGCGCTTGTTAGATTTCATTTGTTGAATACTTATCTCCAACATTTTATTTTAATTATTTGGGAGATCGGACATAAAGTATCTTAAAGTAGTAATATTAAAGCCGATACTGGTTTTTTAATATGGTAGCACTCTGTGTGTGTGTTTTTCTCGTTACACCAAATATTTGGAGTCTTAAATTACTGGTGGCAAAAATACAGCGTGAGACTAATCAACAGTATCACACTTCAATAAAAAAAAAGATATAATTTAAACCTCATTACTAAGGAACCAAAGAAAATCATTGTTACAGTTGAAATACCATGGCTAGACAAACCGTTATCATTGATAATTCAGAATACGCAAGAAACGGAGATTTCCAACCTAACAGATACCAGCAACAAATAGATGCAGCTGATTACTATGTAAGAGACTTGAAGAACAACAGTGGTAATGCACATACTGCTATCATTGCAGGAGCTGGCGAGTCTCCTTATGTTGTTTTAGCCGATGCTGCCACAAGTGCTATTTACCATGAAAAATTATACATTAAAGGTGAGCTTGATATCTACTCATCTATAGAAATAGCATTGCTAACATCTCCTGAAGAAATTATCTTATTCCATTGCTCTGTTGTGCTTGGAGATGAAAAGAAAATTGAAGAATATAAAAATGACTTGAAGAAATTGTTGAAAAAGTTAAAGAAGAATAACATAGCTTTGAAAATTATAAATTTCGGGGAAGTGGAAAGCAATACTGCCTTTTGGTCTGACATTTCTGCTGATTTCTCAGGTGATGATGTTATTTCAGTTATAAACTTTATGCCAGATGGTGGTATGCTATTGTGGGAGCAAATCAATTCATACAGTCAATTCAACTCCGGGGGTGATAATGAAAATGCTTTCATGGAATATGGTGGTATTGACCCATCAATGGACCCAGAATTGGCTATGGCTTTAAGAATGTCTTTGGAAGATGAACAACAAAGACAAGCCAGATTAAGAGAATCTAATGAATAGGTTAATTACTGTTAAGAATTAGATAGAAATATGAATATTTTTTTTATTACTTTTTTTTTTGTTGTTGTTGTTTAAAATAGTTTATTGCTTTCTTGTTTCTTTTTACTGTTGGATTATACGGTATAATGAAGGTATATTGCCATATAATTATGTATTTAATCAATAATTCCATATGAGGAAAAGAATCAATCCGATACTGAGAAAAAAGGAGAGCCAGAATTGCAGTATTTTCAATAAATACGTCTATTTGGTCAAATTTAAAGCATATTTTCAGATGTTAGAATCAATAGATCTGATATATTTACTTAAAGACATGGGGGTTAATTCTGTTGAGATCACAAGGAAAGTAATGCGTTTATTAGTAAAATCCACTAATGTATACAAAACACAGCTTGTTACTTCTACAAGATCAATATTGTGAAAATGAGTACCTTTGTTAAATCCGATATTATATAGTTTGAACGCATAAAAAGCACTAGAATAGGTTTTTCATGCAATAATGCGTTAGAAGCAAAATGGAGACTGTCACGTTTCCTATCTTTACAAAACTCAACAATTGACAATTGGCCAGGATAATGTAGCCATATAGCCAAGCAAAAAGCGTAAAGAATTGGAAGTTTTTAATCAATTCTTTGTTTTTTTCTTGTTAAAGAAACCAAATAATTGTATAGAGACCTTCAGGTTAAGTGCTTATGATGATTATGCTACAATGTATTTAATGCTACCAACAAACAAAACTACTTAATTGTGCTATGTTTTGTTAGTTGAATATGATTACATTTTAATAATTAAGTAATGATAAATTACTAACTTTTGCTACAAAGCTTCTAACTATGATTAATATCAATATTGTGCAGTTTTTTTTACTACTAGAAGAGTGAGAGCTGTTATAAATAATTGTTTTTTGATAATATAATAAGTTTATGATATTTTTTTATCAAAAACCAAGCTTAAAAATTTGTCACCACATTACTTCAATCTGGTCAAACAAAAACAGCTAGCAGCAGTTAGATATCTAGAAATTTGTTATCAATCAAAAAAAAAAGATTACAT